>JADMIO011434975.1_pt1 | contig 44573 bp, 57 predicted proteins | sample 8958161 | NCBI WGS metagenome assembly JADMIO01 (sample SAMN16585339, study PRJNA669376) | soil metagenome | isolation source: Crop rotation soil | place: USA: Cullars Rotation, Alabama | collected 2011
CGCGACAACTTGTCCACGTGGAATTCTAAGCTTAGGATCCCAATGTGCTGGAAAGTGGTGCCACCAGGCTCCCAAATTGGATAGAGGCATCCTTGCATGTGGGCGAATCCTTCAAAATCAGGAGATCCCTATACACGCCACAGGGCGATCCACCTTTGCCAAAAATGAAAGGAAAGCGGATATGCCTGAGCGGCATCTTGGGGCCGCCAGCTACTGAATTATAAATCTGTATGGCATAATCGTAACAGTTATACCGGTTCATATGATACTTCCTTTCCGAAAGTTTTATTGATTTTGCCAGTACGGTGTCGAATTGTTCACGTGAAAGTTCTTTAGTGATAGCTACATCATGATCACGCAGGCTATTATCCTTTATATAGCTTTTTGTTTTTTTGAAGAGCAGGGTTTGCAATCCGCCTTTTGGATAGAAACCAAACACTTTGCTGATTGTATCATTGTTAGTAGTTATTTTCCGGAGTATTAAAAATACATGACCCGTCTCCTGCTTGTAAGCTACTTTAAAAGGCTTCTTGTTGTTTGGAACGTCGGCGCAAAGAGATATGTGATATACTCCTGTCGTACTATCTTCATTAAATGACTCCAGGTATTTCTTTATCTCTACATCAATAGAAGGAAAGAAATCTCCTGGTTTGTGAGCAGGCTTCACTGCCTGTGAAAAAGAAACAGTGTAAAAAAAGAAAATACTTGTTAAAATGAAAATGATTTTTTTCATCATTGGATAAATGCTGAGCGGACAAGATGCTAGCACAAAGAAAAGATATATTTTGGATCATTGCAGCCTGAGAATTACAGGAAAATTTCAGTACAAAATCATGGCTGCATAAGATTAGTGTTCAAAACCTCCTGTCAGAAGACTTGCCCCAGAGGGGCATCCTGTTTATAGAAACAACAACTAAAAGGAAACTCCAGCTCCATAGGAGCTGCGAAGTACGCGGCTCCTATGGAGCCGAGGATAACTAAATAATCTGTTTACTATAAACACGGAGCTCCTGCCGGAGCTTAGTCTAACTTATCTGAGATGATTTCTCAGCCGGTCTATGACATAACAGCCAATTTACTATTTTCACCTAAACTTTCTGTTTGCTCTACTCCTTTTTAAAGATCATGGTAAGAATCGCGATAAAAATATTTTGTCGCAGGATCATCATCAATAAACCGGAGATATTGAAAGAAAAAGGTCCTTTATTACTGGCCTGCAATCACCCTAATTCATTCCTGGATGGCGTTATCCTTGACACTTTATTTGAACAACCCCTCTATTCACTCACACGTGCTGATGTTTTCAGGAAAAAATCATTGTACAGCAGGTTGCTTACTTCATTGAATTTATTACCGGTGTACCGCGCCAGTGAAGGCACAGCTCACCTGTCGGCAAACTATGATACTTTTGAAAATTGTAAAAACATCTTCAGGAAAAATGGCATCATCATCATTTTCAGTGAAGGTAAATGCATTAATGAATGGCATCTGCGTCCTTTAAAAAAAGGAACAGCAAGAATAGCAGTGGCCAGTTGGGAAGCTAATATTCCTCTCAGGGTATTACCAGTCGGTATTAATTATAGTTCGTTCCGGAGATTTGGCAAGAATATGTTTATCAATTTTGGCGAAATCATTGAAAGAAAAGATATAGCCAATGTGAAAGTGGATGGAATGCTCTATCAATCGTTCAATACCCTGCTGGAAAAACAATTAAAACAACTGGTATTTGAAATTGCAAAAGAGGATAAAGAAAAACAACAACAATTACTGCAGCAAAAACCATCGGATTTGCGCAGAATATTGTTAGCCCTTCCGGCGCTGATCGGTTTGCTTACTCACTGGCCTGTTTATATACCTGTCAGAAATTTTACTTTCAAACGCACTAACCATAATGATCATTTTGATTCGGTGATGACAGGCATCCTGCTATTCACCTACCCTATCTATCTCCTGTTGCTGACCTGGATATTGTTTATCATTTTTCATTCATGGTATGTATTGCTGGTTTTGCTGCTGCTCCCTTTTACTGCATGGTCTTATGTACAATTGAAACCACAATTGGATAAGTGAGTTTCATCACTTGATAAATCGTTTTTCCTTTTCATATAGTATAACTTTATATCGCATGTACTAGTAATAAAACGGTTTTTCTCTTGTTCACCTATTTCCTTACTGTTATTACCTCTCAGTTAAGTACGAAATCAACGCACTTACATGCAAAAATCACTCACTTACAAAGAAGGTCTTGCCTCATTAAGAAAACATGGAAGGCAATATTATCTTCGCAGCCTCCTTTGATCTATCCACCTGTTTCTTAAAATCCCCGCCAGATAAACCGCCCATTGCAGATAATAAATCAACCAAAAGGCGATTACTACATTAAGTAGTTTGCATAAAACAAACACGAACCATGAAAAAAATTCTACTTTCCTTCGCGATCGCTATGATCGCAGCTCCGGTTGTCAATGCACAACTGGATTTCTCGTCCATGCGCGTAGATGTGGGCGCTAATTACACCATGTACAAAGGAGATTTCCAGCAAAAAACACCTGGTGTAAAAGTAAGGCTGTCTGTACCCGATAATGAAGCCATTGCAGTGGGTGTAAGTTTCACCTATGGTTTTCCTATTAAAATCGCCAGCGAAATGGCTTTTACCGGTGGCAGCATGGTACCTTCTGAAGTAGTATTCAATTTTAAAACTATTGCCCTCGAAGCTGACTACTACTTTGGCGGAGAAAAAGAAGAAGGTCTTTCCGTATACGCGTCAGGACGTATGGGATTAGTACTGGTCAACTACAAAGAAAAATTAAAAGGCACAGCACCCTCAGGTGAAGAACCAGCATACGACAATGTATCCGGAAAAGATAATGGCTTTACCATCAACCTGGCATTAGGTACACAATATGCCGTGGGAGGAAGATTGCGATTATTTGCAGATGCAGGGGTTGCTCTTCCGGCCAACCAGGTAGGGGGACAATATGTAGAGAACGTAATACCTTTTCACATTATGTTCAACGCAGGAGTTCGTTTTTCATTGGGCGCAGGCAGCGAGTAGTGAATGGTAAATTGTCAATTGCCCGTTCACTATTGACTATTCACTATTCACCATTGACCATTCACCCTTATCACCGGCCCGAAATCACTTTCTGAAGAAAGTCTTCTTTCTTCCGTTGTGATACATCGAGTTCAGCGCCATCTTTCATAACTACCGTGCCACCACTTCCGCCTTTGATATATTGATTCAAAAAATCAATATTGATCAGGTGGGAGTGGTGAATGCGGCAGAATTTTTCGGCAGGTAAAATTTCTTCGTAGTACCCAAGATTGCGGGAAGAGATCATCTTTTTTCCATTCTCAAAATAAAACTGGGTGTAATTGCTTTGCGACTCGCAACGCACAATATCCTTCACATCTACAAAAACGAAACCATTGACTGTAGCAATGGCCAGCTTGCGGTCATAACTGTTTTTATGTTCAAGATTATAGGATAAGTTTGTCCAGTGCTTCTCAAATAATTTTCCCTGTATCCTTTCTTTTACTTTTAATAAAGACTCTTTGAGATCAGCAAGGGAAAGTGGTTTCAGTAAATAGTCGATAGCAGAAAAACGAAAAGCATCTATTGCATAGGCATTAAAGGCAGTAATAAAGATCACTTCAAAATTTCTTTCTTCTGCATCACGTAAAACATCAAAGCCTGTACCATCAGGCATTTCAATATCCAGGAGTAAAAGGTCGGGTTTCAGCTGTTGTAAAAGAGCCAATCCCTCTTTCACAGAGCTCCCCTCTCCCACTATATGTATATCAGGGAAATATTTCCTGATGAAAGTGGAGGTAACCAGCCGGCTGTCCGGATCATCATCTACTATTAACGTATGTATCTTCATTTAATTAGCCATAGGATTTAGAGGAAACTTTATCATGATCCGGGTACCACTCTCCGGTTTGCTTAATTCAGATTTATCCAGCACTTCCAATTCAATCTTTTCACTGTTCACAGTATTGAACATCTCAATTCTTTTTTCTGTGATAGCCGTGCCCATTGATTCGTGATCTGCTGTAACAATCTTCTTATAGCTTTTAGAAGCAATGATACCCTCTCCATTATCTTCAACAATGCAGGTCAATTTATGATTCTTTGATATTGTCAGGTTGATCAACCCATCATGGGCTGTTTTGCCGGCCATACCATGTATAATACTATTTTCAAGATATGGCTGGATAATCATATTAGGAATATAAGTTTCTTCTGTATCGATATCAGGATTTATGTCGATCAGGTATTTGAACTTATCATTTCCTCTCATTTGTTCAAGACGAAGGTAAGTTTCGAGGTATTTTAGTTCGTCTTTAAGAGGTATCAATTGCTTACCGGAATTTTCTAATGTCTGTCTTATAAGATTAGCAAAGGTAGAAAGATATTGATTCACGCCTTCCACATCATTGTTGATCACAAACCTTTGCACAGAATTCAGGCTATTAAAAATAAAATGAGGGTTCATCTGGGCACGGAGAGCGGTTTGCTCTAACTCAAACATACGCTTCTCCATTTCTTTACGCTGCAATTCCTTTTCCTTTACAAAAAGTTTCTTTTGAAGGCGGTTGGCCCGTAAGGCGAATAGTAAAAGACCAAGTGCTATAATGAAAGCTCCAATGGAAATGCCGGTAATAATACGCTGATCCTTTTTTTCTTTATTTAGTGAAATTATCTGCTGCTCTTTTTTTTCAGTCTGGTATTTTGTTTCAATCGCCTGGGTGGCTTCCCTGTTTTCTATTTTATATAAAGAATCAGCAAAGCCATTATGCACCATAAGGTTGTCATATGCCTTTTGATATTTTCCTGTAGCGTAAGATGCCGCACTGATCACTTCATAAAGATCCTTTTTAACGGCATAATCTTCATGGTCCAGCACTTTTGACAAGGATATCTCTGCAAATTCTAAAGCTTTTTCATTTTTTCCTGTTTTCAAATAATAATGCGACAATACATTGGACAATAGTTGCTTGTTGTAATCATTGTTTCCGGCATTCACTGTATCCCACAATGGCTCTGCCCGTTGTAGTCCTTTTTGTGCCATCTCGGGTGTGGTGACAAAGTTCAGATAAATGTAATCCAACACAATTCTGTTATGTAATAAGCCTTCACGAAAAGGGCGGATTAATTTTTCATTACGCCCAAATGCTTCATTCATGATAAACCCTTTCTCGATATACGCAAGCCCTTTCTCTTTTTGCCCCATGCTTTCATAACAATTTGCAATGTCTGGCATCAGGGCCAGCGTTCCCATCGTATCTCTTCGTTGTAGAAATATCTTTTCTGCTGCCTGTAGTTTTGTAATGGCCAGGTCCGGGCGGTCCTGCAGCAGGTATACAGCTCCCATATTCCTGTTCAGAAATCCCTGCATCTTCAGATTATTTGAACGTTCTGCCACTTTCATCGCTTCAACGAATTCATGCATAGCGTTCTCATAGTCTGTTTGAACTACCGATACATCTCCTAAGGAAGCATGCGATACACATATACCGCGCTCAAAGCCTATGCGTTCTGATAAAGCAAGCGCCTGCTTATAGTAATAAACGGCACTGTCGCCTTTGCCATTCATATTGTACACTAATGCTATGTCGATTAAATTATCCGCTTTTGCTGAATCTTCTTTCTGTAAAGGGAGCTTTTGAAGCATACTATCAATGCCTTCCACTTTTTGCGCAAATGCATCAATGATAGCAATTGATACCAGCAGTAATAAGGTTATTTTTTTCATAAGTTAAAAGTTGGTGGCCCGGGAGTAGACATAAAGATATAACTACTTCCTACTTTTCATTATATGAGGTCGTTTGTCGTCTGTTAAAATTGGGGTGCTGGCTCGTTTCAAGCCGATCTGAATTTACTCAATATCCCTTTGTTATAGCGTTTGCTGCTACCCACCCACTTGTCCAGGCATGCTGGAAATTAAAGCCTCCAGTAATCCCATCCACATCAAGTATTTCCCCGGCAAAGAATAGATGCGGCAAAAGTTTACTTTCCATAGTATTGGCATCAATCTCATTTAATTTGATACCACCCGCTGTCACAAACTCCTCTTTAAAAGTAGTCTTTCCGTTTATGTCAAATTCACAGGCGCACAAATTTCTGATAAATTTGTTTTGCTCCTTTACCGGCAGGTCTGCCCAACGTGTTTCTGCATGGATGCCTGATCGTTCAGCCAAAAACTCCCAAAGCCGTTGCGGCATGCTAAACTGATTTTTTTGCATGACCTTCCGGGCTGCCAGTTCGCGACGCAGCGATTGAAATTTCTCCCTTACTTCTTGTTCTGTATAGTCCGGCAGCCAGTTCACCGAAATGCTGAACTTATAGTTCTTTACCGCCAGCTCCCTTGCTCCCCAGGCACTTAACCGCAATATGGCTGGTCCGCTGAGTCCCCAGTGAGTAATGAGTAATGGATCTCTTTGTTCCAGTTTGGAGCCACTGATCTTTACGTTTGCTTCTTCCACGCTTACGCCCATCAATTTGGTAATGGGGCTGCCGGGCATGTTGAACGTAAAAAGAGAAGGAATAGGTTCTTCAATAGTATGTCCTAACTGACGAAGCCATTCAAACATTGATGATTTAGGATAACCGCCACAGGCAATGCAAACGAAGTCGGAAGTCAGATGACGGAAGTCTGACAGCTCTATATCGAACTTCTCTCCGTCTGACTTCAGGCTTTTGACCTCTGCATTCATCAGTATCTTCACTCCAAACCGATTTGCTTCCTTCATCAGGCAATCGATGATTGTTTGTGAAGAATCAGTGACAGGAAACATACGGCCATCTGCTTCTTTCTTTAGCTTCACTCCCCTTTCTTCAAACCATTGAATGGTATCTGTTGTAAAAAACTGGTGAAAAGTCTTCTTGACAAAATTGCCTCCCCGCGGATATTTTTTACTCATTTCTGCAATGTCAAAACAGGCGTGAGTAACATTACAGCGACCACCGCCGCTTACCTTTACTTTTGATAAAAGCTTGCTGCTTTTTTCAACGATGGTAACCTTTAAAGATGGGTTCATCCTTGCCGCATTGATAGCTGCAAAAAAACCTGCAGCGCCTCCTCCAATAACAACCAGTTCTTTTGACACATTAAAATTTCAGCAAAGAAAGTTGAAATTTTATTAAGTTCGTCTTAAACTAAGGAGGCTGTTATGGCGGAACCGATCACCAAAAAGCAACTGAAAGAACTACCGGTTATCCGTTACGAAAAGATCAGGGATCACCTGAAGACAGGTCATATTTTTTTCAGCTCGGGCAGTTATCTCTTCTCCGGAATTATTCAACGTCTTACAAAAAGTGTATGGAGCCATGTAGCGATTGTCTACAAAGATGAAGAGCTCGGTCGTGTAATGGTGCTGGAAGCGGAGCCACAGGTAGGTATTCGTTTAATGCCGCTCTCAAAATACTTGTATGACTATAAGGGGAAAAGGCGCCCGTACAAAGGACAGATCGTTGTTGCCAAATTCAATTTTGAACTGGAAAGGGAAATGATGAATAAGGCTATCAGTTTTGGCCTCGATGCACTCACAAGGCCTTATGACAACAAAGAGATTGTACGCATCATGATGCGCATACTTTTTAAAATGGGAAAGAGGGAAAAGAACAGGAATTATATCTGTTCGGAATTAGTAAGAGATGCTTTTTCCAAGTCAGGCGTCGTATTTAAATTGAACGACAGTTATATCAGTCCGCAGGAAATATGGAAAGACCCCCGGATAGAATTTAAGTATAGGATACTGTAGCTTTAGCAGCAGTAAACAGGTTACTATTGTGCTTCTCTTCTTTTTCAATAATGCTATAGTCTGAAAGAATATCTGCCTTTCCTTTTCTTACGGCTACATCGTGTTCAAAATGAACAGATGGCTTACCATCTTTTGTACGTACCGTCCAGCCATCTGCCTCTGTATATACTTCTTTTGAGCCCATGTTGATCATCGGTTCGATTGCTATTACCAGGCCTTCCTTTAGTTTTTTACCGCTTCCTCTTTTACCGTAATTAGGTACCTGCGGATCTTCATGCAAGCTTCTTCCAATGCCATGCCCTACCAATTCTCTTACTACACCATATCCATTCTTCCTCTCGGTATAATCCTGTATAGCAAAAGAAATATCACCAACATAATTACCTGCAACTGCCTTTTCTATCCCTTTATACAGTGATTCCTTGGTTACTTTTATCAGTTTCATTACTTCGGGGCCGGGGTCACCGATAGCAAAAGTATAAGCATGATCGCCATGCCAGCCGTTCAGTAAAACTCCCATATCAATAGTTATAATGTCGCCCTCTTTCAGTTCGTAGGTACCGGGGAAACCATGTACCACTACATCGTTTACTGAAATACAGGAATTGAAGGGGTACCCGTTATAATGAAGAAAATTAGGAATGGCTTTATGATCCAGAACAAATTGCCCGATCTTTTTATCAATAGAAAGTGTAGTAATACCGGGTCTGAGGTCCTTTGCAATTTCAGCCAGAGACTTGCTTACCAGCAAGGCACTCTGACGCATTAATTCTATCTCTTCGTTTGATTTTAATATGGTCATAGAATTGGCAAAATTAATGAATTTAGGGCTAAAAGAAGAACGCTGCAGCTCCTGAGAAAAGGCAAAATAAAACCCGGTAAGTAGTACTTACCGGGTTTTGTATTTCGAGTTAATTATTAATCAATATTGAACAGCCGAGGTAGTTTGTCTGCCCTGGATACGGCCACTCTTCATCAGACCGTCGTACTGCCGCATCAGCAACTGTGTTTCGATCTGTTGCAGTGTATCCAGAATAACACCTACCATGATCAGCAGTGATGTACCGCCAAAGAAGGTAGAGAACCCTTGTGTCATGTCAAATATCTGCTGGATGATACCGGGTAATATTCCGATAAAGGCCAGCAAAATAGCGCCGGGTAAAGTGATACGATCCATGACAGTACCGATATAATCCGCTGTAGGCTGACCTGGTTTTACCCCGGGTATAAAGCCATTATTCTGCTTTAGGTTTTCTGCTATTTGCTTTGGATTAAATATTAAGGCTGTATAAAGGAAAGTAAATCCGATTACCACCACAGAATACACCAGCATATACCAGATATTCTTATGGTCGCCTAATATTCTCGATATCTCATTGGGTTTACCCAATGTAAAAAGAGCAGGAATAAACATGATAGCCTGTGCGAAGATGATAGGCATTACACCTGCACTGTTTACTTTCAATGGCAGAAACTGCCTGGCGCCACCAAACTGACGGTTGCCGACGATTTGCTTTGCATAGTTGACAGGAACCTTTCTGACGCCCTGTATCAATAATATACATCCGAGGATGATTGCAATTAATACTGCTATTTCCAGAATAAAGATCAGAATATGTCCGGATGGAGTAGATTTTTTTGTCAACTCCTGTGTGAAAGATTGAGGAAGCCTGGCCAGGATACCGATCATGATGATCAGTGAAGTACCATTGCCTAACCCTTTATCAGTGATCTTTTCACCCATCCACATGACAAATAATGTACCTGCAGTAAGCGTAACCACAGTAGTAAGCCAGAAAAGAGAACCGTCAAAACCGGGCATGATAGCTGCTCCGGAAGTTTGTTTGAGGTAAGTAACGTAAGCAGAAGCCTGTAAGATAGTAACACCTACTGTGAGGTAGCGTGTCATCTGGTTGATCTTCTTACGGCCACTATCACCCTCTTTCTGCATTTTCTGGAACTTTGGCACCAATACAGTCATCAGCTGCATAAAGATAGAAGCTGAGATATAAGGCATAATACCCAAAGCGAAAATAGAAGCTGCGTTAAACGCACCTCCTGCAAATGTATTGATCAGGTCAAGGATACCATTTCCCTGCGTTTGGTTCTGCTCAAGTTTGATAGGATCAATACCCGGCAATACAATATGAGCACCGATACGATAAATAACTACCAGCATCAGAGTAAAAAGTATTTTACTTTTCAACTCTTCGATGCTCCAGATATTCTTTAGTGTCTGAATTAATTTTTTCACGGGAGTTAAAATGATTTACGAACCCTTAAAAACATACTACCTGTCGCCTCTTGTCCAAAGTAAAATGAAAAAGACGCACAGGTGCGTCGCAAGTTAGTGAAATTTACTTTACTATTTCAACTGTACCGCCAGCCGCTTCGATAGAGGCTTTTGCCTTTTCGCTGACTGCATTTACCTTGAAAGTGAACTTACCTTTCAGCTCTCCGTTGCCCAGTATTTTTACTTTATCATTCTGGCCAATCAGGTTATTGATATAAAGGTTCTCCAGGGAGAATTCTTTGATACCGTATTTTTCAGCCAACTGTTCTATCTGGCCTACGTTCAATACTTTGTATTCTACACGGTGGGGGTTGTTGAATCCGCGCTTAGGGATACGACGCTGGATAGGCATCTGGCCACCTTCGTGAGCCATTTTGCTTTTATAACCGGCCCGGCTTTGTCCACCTTTGGTACCTTTTGTAGATGTACCACCATGTCCTGAGCCATCACCACGGCCAATTCTTTTGTCTTTGTGTGTTGCGCCTTTTGCAGGTCTTAATTCGTGTAGTTTCATTTTTATTGATTTTAGACTTAACGGGGAATCACCCCTCGCTTTAATTTACCAATGTACCAATAAGCAAATGTGCAAATGATGTTTCTTCTATTTGCACATTTGCATATTTGCTAATTTGCTAGTTCCTCAACCTTCACCAGGTGCTCTACCTTTCTCACCATACCCAATATCTGTGGAGTAGCTTCTACTTCTTTAGAAGAATTAGTTTTATTCAAACCCAAAGCCTGCAATGTCAGTTTCTGACGCTCAGGTCTGTCGATCGGGCTTTTTACTAATGTTATTTTTATCTTTTTCATAATTAGAGTCATTTAAGTCACCAAAGTCTAATCGTAGGTCAGTGTCTCGCGACTGCTGACTTCCGGTATCTGACTTCAATTACCCGTTAAATACTTTCTTCAAACCAAGTGAACGCGTTTTAGCGATATTGATCGGCTCACGCAATAATGCCAGTGCTTTAAAGGTTGCTTTTACCACGTTATGAGGATTAGCAGATCCTAATGACTTAGCTAATACGTCAGTAACGCCTGCTGCTTCCAATACTGCACGCATACTGCCCCCTGCGATCACACCAGTACCATGAGCGGCTGGTTTGATCAATACTTTGGCTGCGCCTTCTTTAGCCCATTGGTCGTGAGGAATAGTGCCTTTCATTACAGGAACTTTGATGAGGTTTTTCTTTGCGTCCTCAATTCCTTTTGTGATGGCTTCCTGTACTTCCTTAGCTTTTCCCAAACCATGACCTACTACGCCATTCTCATTACCCACTACTACCAGGGCAGAAAAACTGAATGCACGGCCACCCTTGGTTGTTTTTACCACACGGTTGATCGCAACAACCTTGTCTTTCAGTTCCAGGTCGCCTGCTTTCACTTTGTTTACGTTAAACTTTGACATTTATACTTGTAATTAAAAGTTTGAATCTTGTTTGCTTAGAACTTCAATCCGCCTTCTCTTGCTCCGTCAGCTACTGATTTCACACGGCCATGGTAGAGATAACCACCACGGTCAAAAGTTACATCCTTGATACCAAGTGCAGTTGCTTTCTTAGCGATAGCTTCTCCCACCATCTTGCTTGTATCAACTTTGTTTCCTTTCTGCGCTTTGATCTCTTTATCTTTTGATGAAGCAGATGCCAGTGTCTGGCCATTGATATCATCGATCAGCTGCACGTATATTTCTGTATTGCTTCTGAACACAGATAAACGTGGTTTCTGAGCTGTACCTTCTCCTATCTTCCTGCGTATGCGGAAGCGGATATTCTGCCTTCTTAATGATTTAACCTTTGGGTTCATAATCTTCTATTTAGTTCCCTGATGCTGCCAGGGTTTTTTTAATGTTGGAGGTTGAATGTTGGAGGTTGGATGTTTTGGAGTTCTCTAACCTCCCACTTCCAACCTAAAACGTCGAACCTTATTTACCTGCTGCCTTACCAGCTTTCTTACGTACTACTTCACCTACATAACGTACACCCTTTCCTTTGTATGGCTCTGGCTTACGCAGGCTTCTCAATTTGGCAGCTACCTGCCCGATGAGTTGCTTATCTATGCCTTCTAAAGTAATGATAGGGTTCTGTCCTTTTTCCTGGGCAGTAGCCACTTTCAGTTCTTTAGGTATTTCAAAAATGATATTGTGAGAATAACCTAAAGCAAGGTCGATCACATTACCCTGGTTAGCGGCTTTGAAACCCACACCGATCAGCTCCAGCTTTCTTGTATATCCTTCTGTTACACCTTTTACAAGGTTGGATGTAATAGAACGATACAGGCCGTGCATAGCACGATGACGTATCTGGTCAGTTGGCCTGGCAAAAGTCACCTGGCCATCTTTTACTTCTACAATAATATCGCGGTCGATTGTTTGCTTCAATTCGCCCTTTGGTCCTTTTACGGTCATTACGTTATCCTTACTGATAGTAACCGTAACTCCTGCTGGAACAATAACCGGCTGTTTACCTATACGTGACATGTGAAATGTTTTAAGTTTATATGTTTTCAGTTTACAAGTTGTTGACCGGTCAGCCTAGTATAGTTTCGGCTTAATGTATCAGCAACCCTTAGCGTTAATTAGTTCTAATTAGCGCAATTAGCTTTCATTAATATACGTAGCAAAGAACTTCACCACCTACATTCTGAGCTTTAGCTTCTTTATCTGTCATTACTCCTTTTGAAGTTGACAGGATCGCTACACCCAGACCACTTTTTACACGGCGGAAATCAGCAGGCTTTGAGTACTGGCGCAAACCAGGACGGCTGATTCTTTCCATGCTCTGGATAGCAGGTTGCTTTGTCTGGGGATCATACTTCAAGGCAATCTTGATGACACCTTGTTTGTTATCATCCTCAAATTTGTATTTCAGGATATAACCCTGGTTGTACAAAATTTCGGTCATACGCTTTTTCAGGTTAGAAGCCGGTATATCTACAATACGATGGCCTGCCATCTGCGCATTACGAATTCTTGTGAGAAAATCTGCTATAGGATCTGTTACCATATTTTTTGCCCTCCTACACCCCGCCGCGGCGGGATAATTGGAAAAGTTTTAAAGTTATTGTTTGATGTTTCAGGTTCGAAGTTCGATGTTCAGAGGAGTTAACTTCCAACATCCAACCTCCAACATTTTACCAGCTTGCTTTTTTCAATCCTGGTATTTTACCATTCAACGCCATATCGCGCAGGGCTATCCTTGATATGCCGAAGTAACGTACATATCCTTTTGGACGACCTGTCATAGCGCAACGGTTTTTTAAACGAACTCTCGAAGAATTCTTCGGTAGTTCATCCAATGCTGTCCAGTCGCCGGCTTTTTTCAGCTCTTCACGTTTGGTAGCAAATTTTGCAACCATTTTCTCTCTTTTTCTCTGCCTGGCTTTTACCGATGTTTTTGCCATAATTGATTATTATTCAATTTTAATTTGTAATGATCTTAGTTACTCTTGGGAGCTGCATTTTTGAAAGGCATACCCAGTTCTTTCAGTAACTCATACGCTTCTTCGTCTGTACCGGCTGTTGTTACAAAAGTGATATCAAGACCTGTGATCTTATTCACTTTATCGATATCGATTTCCGGGAAGATGATTTGTTCTGTTACACCCATGGTATAGTTACCACGGCCGTCAAATGATTTTTCATTTACTCCTTTGAAGTCACGTACACGTGGTAATGCTACCGCGATCAGGCGATCAAGGAATTCAAACATCTTGTCTCCACGCAGCGTAACTCTTGCGCCAATCGGCATGTTTTTACGCAGCTTGAAGTTGGAGATATCTTTCTTCGACATAGTAGCTACTGCCTTCTGACCACTGATAGTTGTCAGTTCGTCAAGGGCGATATCTACCAGTTTCTTATCAGTCACCGCTCCGTTTACACCGCGGTTAAGGCAGATCTTCTCCAGCTTGGGAGCCTGCATTACGGATGTATAACCGAATTTTTTTACCAATGCCGGTACAACTTCTTTTTTGTACTTATCGGCCAGTCTCGGAGAATATGTTTTTGTTGCCATTATTTTTTACCTCCCTGAGTTTTCTTTACTTTAAAAACCCTTTCAGTTTTACCTTCTTTTCTTACGCGGGTTACTTTAGCGCCTTTTTTCTGAGCAGCATCCCAAAGCATAACATTGCTGATGTGGATCGGGGCTTCTTTTTTCACAATACCACCTTTGGTATTCTGAGCAGAAGGCTTAGTGTGCTTGGTGATGATGTTAACACCTTCAACGATCACTTTCGCTTCGTCAACCAGCACTTCTTTTACAACGCGTGGTTTATCCAGCGCTTTATCATCACCGGTGATAACAACTACGTTATCCCCTTTCCTGATGTTAAACTTCGGTTTGAATCTTGCTTTCATTTTTTCTATTCTTTATCCCGCATATTGCGGGATGATTTAAATTTTTGTGATACAGACAGGACATGTCCTGTCTCTACTTACAATACCTCTGGCGCCAGGGATATAATCTTCATATATCCTTTATCACGCAATTCTCTCGCTACCGGTCCGAATATACGTGTGCCTCTTGGCTCATCTGATTGGTTCAGTAATACCACAGCGTTGTCATCAAAACGGATATAAGAACCATCTTTACGACGCAGTTTGTTGGTTGTACGTACAATTACAGCTTTCGCAACAGTACCTTTTTTGATACCGCCTTGTGGTAACGCGTCTTTTACAGTTACTACAATCTTGTCACCGATCTTAGCATAACGCTGTCCGCTATTGCCGAGTACACGGATACAAAGGACCTCTTTGGCACCACTGTTGTCCGCTACGTTTAACCGGCTTTCTTGCTGAATCATTTTATTTAAGCTTTGAGCTCTTAGCTGTGAGCTGCGAGCAGTTTAAACAATTATTAATCTATCTATCAATACGGCTCGTATCCGCTGCGGCGGATCGTAGCTCGTAGCTTTCTTACTTCACTTTCTCTACTACTTCTACCAGTCTCCAGCGCTTTGTTTTGCTCAGCGGACGGGTTTCCATAATTTTTACTACATCACCAATGCTGCACTCATTTTTATCATCATGTGCATGCAGTTTGGTTGTTTTTTTCAAGAACTTACCGTAGATAGGGTGCTTTACTTTTCTTTCGATAGCTACTGTAATGGTTTTAGCCATTTTGTTGCTGGTAACCACTCCTATCCTTGTTTTTCTTAAATTTCTTGCTTCCATGTTCTTAGTTTCTTGTTTATGGTTTTTTGTTTATGGCTGGTTTCCCAGGAACCATAAACTATAAACTATTTATGCTTGCTGTTGCTTTAACTTCAGCTCAGTTTTCAAACGGGCAATGTCCTTGCGCAATCCGCGGATGGTCATTGGATTCTCCAGGGGAGAAATAGTATGAGCAAACTCCAGCTTTTTCAAACGCTGTTTGTCTTCTGCCAGGCGGGCCTTCAGGTCCTGCTCATTCATACCGTGAATACTTTTTACAAAATCTGCTTTCTTTGACATCTTTATTAATTTGATAGTCTGCTAATATGCTAATCTTATGCTGTAACAAGATCTCTTCTTATTACGAACTTCGTTTTGATAGGCAGTTTTCCTGCAGCCAGCGCCAGTGAAGCACGTGCTACTTTTTCGTCAACGCCATCTACTTCAAATAAGATACGGCCGGGTTTTACTACAGCAGCCCAGAACTCCAGGTTACCTTTACCCTTACCCATCCTCACCTCTGCAGGCTTGCGGGTAATTGGTTTATCAGGGAAAATGCGGATCCATACATTACCTTCTCTTTTCATTTCACGTGTCAGTGCCTGGCGGGCAGCTTCGATCTGCCTGTCAGTGATCCAATGCTGATCCAGTGCTTTCAATGCATAAGAACCAAAGGCAATGGTAGCACCTCTTTTTGCGTCGCCTTTCATGCGACCTTTCTGCATTTTCCTGTGCTTCGATCTTTTCGGTTGTAACATACTTTTTAAGCTTTGAGCTATAAGCTATGAGCTGCGAGCTCCGTCCTATAGCAATGAAACTTTCTTTTTTATTGAACGGGCTCGTAGCTCATCGCTCGTAGCTCGTAACTTTCTTTAATTTCTTCTACCGCCAGCGCCGCCGCTTCTTCCACCGCCACCACCTCTTCTATCTCCTCCTCCGCCACCGCCTCTTCTATCATCACGGCGACCACCACCTCTATTATCTCCACCCTGGTCATCTCTTCTTTCTCTTCTTTCGCCACCTTCATTTTTACCACCAACGAAATTGGGGTTCAGGTCTCTCTTCTGTAATACTTCACCTTTACAGATCCATACCTTGATACCGATCTTACCATATACTGTCAAAGCAAATACGTTGGCATAATCAATATCCATACGGAAAGTATGCAGAGGTACACGGCCTTGCTTGATCTCTTCGGTACGGGCAATTTCAGCGCCGCCCAAACGACCAGCTACTTTCACTTTTATACCTTCAGCACCCATACGCAGTGCAGAAGCGATAGACATTTTGATAGCTCTCTTGTAGTTGATACGGTTCTCTATCTGGCGGGCAATGGTATCACCCACGATCATGGCATCCAGTTCAGGACGACGGATCTCCAGGATATTGATCTGTACATCATCTTTACCTGTGAGTTTCTTCAACTCTTCTTTGATACGATCTACTTCGCCACCACCTTTACCGATGATGATACCAGGCTTTGAAGTGTGAATCGTTATGATCAGTTTACCCAATGTTCTCTCAATAACGATCTTTGAGATACCGCCCTTGTTGATACGGGCATTCAGGTAAGTTCTGATCTTGTGATCCTCGATCAGCTTTCCGGCATAATCTTTTTTGCTGCCGTACCAGTTAGATTCCCATCCACGGATGATGCCTAACCTGTTACCGATCGGATTTGCTTTTTGACCCATGTTTATTTAGGTTATTCGTTTTAACGTTTAGTTTTTAGTCTCTTTTATGTCAACAATCACTGTGACATGGTTGCTGCGTTTGCGAACACGGTAACCACGACCCTGTGGAGCCGGACGCATACGCTTTAATGTACGGGCACCATCTACAAAAATGGTCTTTACTACCAACTGGCTTACATCACCATCTTCATTCTTCTGCTTCCAGTTGCTGATAGCGCTCAACACCAGTTTGCGCAAAGGCACTGCCGGATGTTTTGCATTGTGCTCCAGTTCAGCCAGCACTGTTTCTACTTTCTGACCACGTATCAGATCAGCCAGCAAACGCATTTTGCGGGGTGATGTCGGGTAATTTCTCAGTTTTGCTACTGCTTCCATTTTCTTAGTTTCTTGTTTATTGTTTTTTGTTTATGGTTGGTTTCCGACTAACGACAAACCAGGAACCATAAACTATAAACTGTCTTAATCTACTTTCTTACTTGAGTGTCCTTTGAACTGACGCGTAGGTGCAAACTCACCCAGCTTGTGTCCAACCATGAATTCCGTTACATACACCGGTATGAATTTGTTTCCGTTGTGCACTGCTAACGTGTGACCAACGAAATCCGGTGTGATAGTGGAACGACGGCTCCATGTCTTGATAACACTCTTTTTATTTTTGCCTTCGTTGATAGCTAACACCTTTTTTTCAAGATGAGAAGCTACATAAGGACCTTTTTTAATCGAACGAGCCATTTATAAAGACTTTAGTTTTTTCCCTTTGCTTCGCTCAGGATGACAAGCGCAAGCTCAGGTTTATAATTGTTTATTAACTCTGTGTTGAAAGCTTGATACCGCTCTTACGTTGAATAATCAGTTTATCGCTTCCTTTTCCTCTTGTTCTTGTTTTCAGACCTCTTGAGTACTGACCGTTACGGCTACGAGGCTGACCACCTGAAGCTTTACCTTCACCACCACCCATCGGGTGATCTACTGGGTTCATCGCTACACCACGGTTTCTTGGTTTGATACCTTTCCACCTGTTACGACCTGCTTTACCCATGCTCTGCAAGCTATGATCACTGTTACTTACCACACCTACTGTAGCAAAGCAATTGATCAATACTTTTCTCAATTCACCAGAAGGCATTTTCAATACAGCGTATTTTTCTTCTTTGTTGGTCAACTGGGCAGATGAGCCTGCACTGCGGGCTAATTTGCCACCTTGACCAGGCTGCATTTCTATATTGTGCACGTTAGTACCTAACGGCATATTTTTCATCTGTAATGCATTCCCGATTTCAGGAGCTACATTGTTACCACTTTCTACACTCGCACCTACCAGCAATCCCTGTGGAGCGATGATGTATCTTTTTTCGCCATCAGCATATTCTACCAGTGCGATAAAAGCTGTACGGTTTGGATCGTATTCGATAGATACCACTTTCGCAACACCTTGTTTATTTCTTTTGAAGTCGATGATACGGTATTTCTTCTTGTGACCACCGCCTCTGTATCTCATTGACAAGTGACCAGAAGAGTTACGACCACCGGTTCTCTTCTTGGGTTCTACCAGTGTATGTTCAGGTACATTGGTAGTTACCTCAGCGTATGCATTGCCGATTCTCCAACGGGTACCGGCTGTAATAGGTTTAAATTTTCTTAATGCCATTTCAATTCTTTTTTAATTCAACATTAGCGGCTGTTGAGGCCATACTTTATTCGTTGTTTGTAGTCTGAGACTACAAACACCATTAAATATTCGAATACAAATCGATCGTTTCACCTTCAGCAACGGTCACATAAGCTTTTTTGTAAGAAGGCTTGCGGCCTGATATTACACCAGCTTTGGTGAACCTTGACTTATTTTTTCCCGGAGCTACTGTAGTGTTTACATTAGTAACAGTGACACCATAAAAACCTTCAATGGCTTTTTTGATCTCCAGTTTGTTTGCTTTCTTGGCTACTTTAAAAGCATAGCGACGCAGTTTATCCTGTTGTGCATTTGCTTTTTCAGTCAAGATCGGTTTTATCAATACTTCAGAAAGGTTCATTGTTCTTCCTTTAAAATGTTTTTAATTAAGCTGCTACTTCTTCTTCACCAAATACTTTGGCAGCACTTTCAGTTAATATCAGTACTTCAGAGTTAACAATATCGTAGGTATTGATATCACTCAGCAATACGCCTAATACTGAAGGCACATTGCGGATAGACAGGTCCAGGTTATTGTTATACTCAGGAGATACGAACATTACTTTTTTATCAGCTACTTTCAGGCTACCGAGAATATCCATAAATGCTTTAGTCTTCGGTGCATCCAGGTTGATATCTTCTACAATCACAATTGCTTTTTCTTTTGCCTTATAAGACAGGGCAGAAATTTTAGCGAGATCTTTTACTTTACGGTTCAACTTGATGTTATAAGTATGTGGCTTAGGTCCGAAGATAGTACCACCACCCTTATATAAAGGGTTACGGATATTACCCTTACGGCTACCGCCTGTACCTTTCTGACGGTGCAGTTTGCGGCTAGCTCCCTGTACTTCAGCACGGGTCTTCACTTTGTGAGTACCCTGGCGTTGTGCAGCGAGGTATTGTTTTACTGCCAGGTAGATAACGTGATTGTTAGGCTCAGCTCCGAAGATCTCTTCAGGAAGCTCAACTGTTCTTCCGGCTTTCTTTCCTTTTATATTTAAAACTTCTACTTGCATCTTCTTTATTTTTAAACCTATAAGGTTTATTTGAAATTATCTTTTCGTCGATCACTCTGAAAAACCTTATAGGTTTTCAGCGCTGGCTTATTTTTGAATAAGCACGATTGATCCGTTATGACCCGGTACAGAACCGCTAACCAGGATATAATTTTTGTCAGCGAATATCTTTACCACTTTCAGGCCTTTCAGTTTTACACGATCAGTACCAGTGCGGCCAGCCATTTTCATTCCTTTCATTACACGGGCTGCATCTGATGAGTTACCCAAAGAACCCGGAGCTCTCTGGCGGTCATGCTGACCATGTGACTGTTGTCCCACACCATGGAAACCATGACGTTTAACAACACCCTGGAAGCCTTTACCTTTTGTAGTGCCTACTACTTCAACTTTATCGCCTTCAGCGAAAATGTCAACAGTAATGGTTTCACCAATATTTTTTTCGATAGAAAAATTGCGGAACTCTTTAGAGAATTTTTTGGGAGCTGTAGAAGCTTTAGCGAAGTGATTCTTTTCGGCCAGTGTAGCGTGTTTTTCTTTTTTGTCGCCGAAAGAGAGCTGGAGAGCACTGTACCCGTCAGACTCTTTAGTCTTTACCTGGGTAACTACGCAGGGACCTGCCTCGATGATCGTGCAGGCTGTTTGTTTGCCTGAGGGATCGAAAATGCTGGTCATCCCAATCTTTTTCCCAATAATACCTTTCATTTTTTTCAATTTGCGCCTGCAGGATTATTGGGACAGTTATCAGTTGTTATCATTAGTTTGAAACTAATGATAACGATAACTTCAATCCCCGTTTGCCACCGACCTTTTCCTTTTTCTCGGAAGTACCGGTAGTAAACAAACCCTGAATGGCTTGTTTTATTTAATCGCAGTGATCTGATCACTGCATTCCAGAGCTCTTTTTCTGGTTATTGTTAGTTTAGAAACTAATAATAACAGTTGAGAGATAGATGTTTATTTTAATTTATAAGAACTTTTTTGCTTTAGTTATGGTTAGTTTCAAACTAACCATAGCTTTCAAACTAATCATATCGTCATGCCTTGATCTCAACTTCTACACCGCTGGGAAGATCGAGCTTACTCAGCGCATCTACCGTACGGCTTGAAGAGGTATAGATATCCAGTAAACGCTTGTGCGTAGCTAGCTGGAACTGCTCACGGCTCTTCTTGTTTACGTGTGGTGAACGCAACACAGTGAAAATTTTTCTGCGTGTAGGTAAAGGAATAGGTCCTGTAACTACTGCACCGGTGCTGCGAACTGTTTTTACGATCTTTTCGGCAGATTTATCTACCAGGTTGTGATCGTAAGACTGTAATTTGATTCTGATTCGCTGAGACATGGATAAAATCCCAATTTTCTTTTGGGAGTGCAAAGGTAGGGGGCTGATAGTAAACGGACAAAGTTTTGAGTAACTTTTTTCTCCCTAAATCCATTTTATCTCTTTGCGCACAAATAACAGAGCCAGAACGCTTAGTAACGAAGTGGCAGTCCGGCTACAAAGAATCTATCGCCTGCTTTAGTATCATCAGGTATAACATATTGACGCTGAGCCATACTTTCTGTCAATTCTGTTACATAAAACGAATGCTCGGCAGCAAAGATAGCTTGCCCGCTGCCTGGTACAACGAAGGTCAGGTAACACCTGAATAATATGGGTGAATTGGCTTTTGAAAAAGACGCTTTGGTCACTTTCGTTCCGGTTTTGGCTATCACTTCCTTCCTGGTAGTTACAGATTTTGTGTCGAGCAGGCCTTTTTTGATGTACAGCCCGGATCTTACTATCGACGACTGCGGCGGCAGAAACTCTACCCCCTCCTGTCCGCGGATCGTGGCATTGAGCGATGATTCTGATCCTGTAGTACGCTGTACTATCGACCTTGCGATACTACCTTCTACCCTGAGATCGGGATTGTAAAAAGAAAAAGGCTTCTCCCCGATTATCAGAGAAGATCTTTTCCAGTCTACTTCCAGTGCCTGTGATGATTTATTGTAAATATGGATGTTGACCGGCCCGTTCTTCCCATTAAAATTATAGGTGATCCGCAAAGTATCTGATTCGGCTACAAATTCATTTTTTTCATTATGACTTGTATTGTCTGATGCGACAGTCAGATACTGAAATGTCTGGCAAGAAGAAAGAATGACAGTAAGCAATACGAAAGGTATAAATGTTCTCATGAGGCATAGTTTGTAAGGTTAAAAAATGATGACCCAAATAGAGAATATCGAACAGGGAATATCGAATCACGAAGGAATGGTCGGTTTAAGTTCGTCTTTCACTTCGTGATTCGATATTCCTTGTTCCTTGTTCGATATTAAAAAAGATATAGAATGCTATCTGTTAACAAAAGATGAATTGAGTATTTGTTAAAGCGGGAAAGGAACCTAGATGGAAGAATGACTTATTTTTTACAGGTTGTTTGCTTGTGTTGCTGCAGGAAGGGAATTCTTTTTATGATCAAATTGAATTTACTTGCACCCTTTTACCAGCTTCATGCAAGAAGAATCTCCTAAAGAAACATCCAAGACCGGCAAATGGCTTAAACTGCTATTGAAAATAGTAATTACGGTTGTCTGTCTCTGGTATGTCTCCCGTAAAATAAATTTTAAAGAAGCGGGAACTGCCTTACAAAATGCCAACTGGTACTTTTTATTCCCGGCACTCGTTGCTTTTGTTATTTCAAAATTATTTGCTGCCATTCGCCTGAATATCTATTTCAAAAATATCGGGGTTCACCTGACAACATACCAGAATATCAGATTGTATTGGCTGGGCATGTTTTACAATTTATTTCTGCCCGGCTCTATCAGCGGGGATGCTTATAAAGTAATTGTGTTGACAAAAAGATATGGAGTTCCTTATAAAAAAACGACCGCAGCTGTTTTGTTGGATCGCGTCAGTGGGTTGCTGGGTCTCGGATTGATATTGGCAGGATATGGTTTTGTTGTTCTTAAGGACAATCTCCTGGTTGCGGCTGTTGTCGGCGGAGCCGTATTAGCAGTTGTTGCACTGTTTATTACTACAAGGTACTGGCTAAAAGATTTTGTCAGCAGTTTCTGGGCTACCCTTTCCTGGGGTATCGCTGTGCAGGCTATGCAGGTCATCTGCGCTTACCTGATCATGCTGGCCCTTCATATACCAGTAACGCAAACTCAGTATATTTTCCTCTTCCTGGTTTCTTCAGTAGTAGCTATCCTGCCGCTGACGATTGGTGGTTTGGGAATAAGGGAGGTTGTCTTCCTGGAGGGTTCAGCCTACTTTGGACTGGTACAGGCTCATTCGGTAGTAATCAGCATTCTTTTTTATCTCATTACACTCTTTACTTCGGCCTGGGGTGTGCTTTATGTCTTCAAAGACCCATTAAAAAGAAAAAAGGCCCATGAATGAGCCCTTAACCTTAGACATTGTGTTTTTCATAAAATGGCACAACGGCCTTATAGAAAGATTTTAAAAACGGAGAGTTCCGCGGCATAGTAGCAAAGACGGTGCCACATATAGTATTTCTACTTGACTTTGGTTAATTCCTGCAATTTAACTGGAGAAAACTTCGAAAAAGTGACCTTTTGGACAAAAAAAGTCCCGCAACCAAGCGGGACAAACTTGATCTGGATCATCTGGTTATTGATTTATTCAGCTTTCTTCCATGTCATTTTAAGATCGGACCCATCTCCCCGGCCCATGACCAACTGACCGCTGCTCACGCTCATGATCACACTATCTGGCTGCTCTTTCTTTTCATACATGTTCACTTTTTTGTCTGCAAGTACCAGTACCCATTTGCCCGGTTTGTCTTTTCCAAATACGGTGATGGTATAAGTGCCGTCTTCTTTAAAAGTCAGGATGGTTCCGTCCATTTGCACTTCAGCAGCCGCTTTCATTTTTCCTGCACGGCCAAGCGAGTCAACAGTCCACTTACCTGTACAAAGAATGTCTTTTACTTCTTTTTCCGTACCGGGAAAGTTCTGGGCGTTGAGTGAGGATGCAGTTACCAGGAAAAAAAAACTTACACTGATAGTTTTGATGATTCTTTTCATATAAGGTGTTTTAAAAAGCCCCGCCGGTTATGGCGGGGCTATATGCAAAATAATGATTTGCCTGTAAATTATGCGCTCACTTTTCCTTTCACTTGATTCGCTTCGCTCACAATGACAACGAAGCTGAAATCCGGACATTCATTACGCACTCACTTTTCCTTTCACCTTAGCTATCACTTCTTCAGCGATATTGTTTGGCGCAGGATTGTAGTGAGAGAACTCCATCGTAGAAGATGCACGACCTGAGCTCAGTGAACGAAGCTGCGTTACATAGCCGAACATTTCGCTTAGCGGTACTTTTGCTTTGATCACCTCTGCACCAGCGCGGGTATCCATACCTTCCAGCATACCACGGCGACGGTTAAGGTCACCTGTAACATCTCCCATGTACAGAGCTGGCGTGATCACTTCTACTTTCATGATCGGCTCCAGCAATACTGGTTTTGCTTTCCTGGCAGCTTCGCGGAAGCCTTGCTTGGCGCAAAGCTCGAATGACATTGAATCAGAGTCAACCGCGTGGAAACTTCCGTCAAACACACGGATCTTCATATTGTCAACAGGATAGCTGGCCAGTACACCTGTAGTCATTGCCTGTTCAAAACCTTTCTGAATAGCAGGAACAAATTCACGGGGAATTGATCCTCCGAAAAGGTCGTTCACAAACTGATACTGTTTACCTGGGTTTTCAGCTCTCCATTCTGCATCTACAGGACCGAGGTTGAAAACAATGTCAGCGAACTTACCGCGACCACCGGTTTGTTTCTTTAATGTCTCACGGTGTTCAACGGTTGTTCCGAATGCTTCTTTGTAAGCCACCTGTGGAGCACCCTGGTTTACTTCTACTTTGAACTCACGTCTCATACGATCGATGATGATCTCGAGGTGAAGCTCTCCCATTCCTGAAAGAATAGTTTGTCCTGTTTCTTCGTCTGTTTTTACACGAAGTGTAGGATCTTCTTCTACCAGTTTAGAAATAGCCATACCCATCTTATCAACGTCTGCCTGTGTCTTTGGCTCTACCGCCACTGCGATAACAGGTTCAGGAATGAACATGTTTTCCAGTGTGATCGGATGATCTTCGTGACACAGTGTATCTCCTGTCTTGATCTCTTTAAATCCTACTGCTGCACCGATATCACCCGCTTCAATTGAATCAATCGGGTTTTGCTTATTAGCAAACATCTTCATGATACGGCTGATACGCTCTTTCTTACCACTTCTTACATTCAATACATAAGAACCTGCATCCAGGTGACCGGAATAAACCCGGAAGAATGCAAGACGTCCTACGAAAGGATCAGTCATGATCTTGAACGCAAGCGCTGCAAAAGGTTCTTTTGCATCTGGTCTGCGTTTTTCTGTTTCGCCTGTATCAGGATTTACTCCTTCTACTGCTTCGATATCGATTGGCGAAGGCAGGTAACGGCAAACTGCATCCAATGCTGTTTGTACTCCTTTATTCTTAAATGAAGAACCACACATCATCGGAACGATGCTAAGGTCTATCGTTGCTTTGCGGATCGCTTCATGCATTTCATCTTCGGTAATGCTGTTAGGATCTTCAAAGAATTTCTCCATCAGTTTATCATCGTACTCAGCTACTGCTTCTACGAGGCTTGCTCTCCATTCGTTGGCTTCTTCGAGCAGATCAGCAGGTACATCTATTTCATCAAAGGTCATACCTTCTGTTTCCATATGCCAGATGATACCTTTCATTTTGATAAGGTCAACCACGCCTTTGAAATCATCTTCAGCGCCGATTGGTAACTGAAGCGGTACAGCTTTTGAACCCAGCATTTCTTTTACCTGCTTCACTACATTGAGGAAGTCAGCACCTGCACGGTCCATTTTGTTAACGAAACCGATACGGGGTACATTATAACGATTGGCCTGGCGCCAAACTGTTTCCGACTGAGGTTCTACACCGTCAACGGCAGAGAACAAAGCGATCAAACCATCCAATACACGCATAGAACGTTCTACCTCTACGGTAAAGTCAACGTGTCCGGGAGTATCGATAATATTGAAAGAATATTTCTTGGTATCCGGTGTTACTTTACCCAACACAGTAGGAAAATTCCACTGGCAGCTAACGGCTGCTGAAGTGATCGTAATACCTCTTTCCTTTTCCTGTTCCATCCAGTCTGTAGTAGCAGCGCCATCATGCACCTCTCCTATTTTATGGATCATACCGGTGTAACGGAGGATACGTTCCGTTGTCGTGGTCTTACCGGCATCAATATGAGCCGCAATACCAAAGTTTCTTTGAAATTTTAAGTCTGCCATGACTATTTGATTTGAGTTGCGAGGCGAAGCCTGGGCTATCTCCTCTTGTTAATTATTAGATTTTTATTTCTGAGTTAAGAATCTTTTTATTTAGTAAATCATCTTTATAATTTCCCGGTTACCCGGAATTAAACTGATGAGCTCTTTGGGTGGAAATTATCAGTTGCTATCAATCATCCCTGGGCAGGGAGCATCAACTGATATGTAAGATTAGACTCTCATAGACCGCCACATGAAGAAAGACCCTGATCACAGCTTCCAAAAGCCACCTGTAGTCTCTCCTTATGGCGGCGCAAAGGTAGGGAAAACCAGTGAAAAAAAGTAGTGTTGCGGGTAAAGAATAATGGCTTCAGAACCATCCGCCCTCTCTATTGTTATAAAGCTGAAACCCAACAAAAAATGAAAGTAGAAATTTGGTCTGATGTCATGTGTCCTTTTTGCTATATCGGCAAGAGGCGGTTTGAGAATGCCCTGGCACAATTTGCTCATAAAGATGATGTGGAGGTGGTCTGGAAAAGCTTTCAGCTAAATCCTGATATGAAGACAGAACCGGGTAAGAATATCAACCAGTACCTGTCTGAAGCAAAGGGCTGGCCATTGGAACAAGCCAGGGAGGCCAATGCCTATGTCACGAAAATGGCCAAAGAAATTGGCCTTGATTACGACATGGACAAAGCCGTTGTGGCTAACTCATTTGATGCACACAGAATGGTGCAATTAGCAAAAACTGCTGGTAAAGGCGATGCCATGGAAGAACAATTATTCAAAGCCTATTTTACCGAAGGAAAAAATATTGCAGATCATGATACCCTTACTCAATTAGCCACAGCTATTGGTTTGGATACAACTTTAGTGAAGAAGGTATTGGAAAGCAATGAATATGCTGATGCGGTAGACCAGGATATCTATGAATCACATCAAATAGGTGTAAGGGGCGTGCCTTACTTTGTGCTCAATGACAAGTATGCGGTGTCGGGTGCGCAGGCTATTGAAACATTTGCCGGAGCCTTAGATACTGCATGGGGTGAATGGGAAAAGGAAATGCCGACAGTTGGGCATGTAAAAAGCGGACAGTAAAAAATTTACATGACAGAAGCGAATGCGACGTTCGGGTCGGGGGCTGGAAGGCGAAGATAATCACAGATTCCGGACAACGGCTTATACTCCAGTTATACCCGAGTTATACTCGAGTTATACTCGAGTAGCCCCGTACTTACCCCCTATATACCCCGTATCTACCGTATACCTACCGTATGGATAAAGCGTAGTTTCTAAGGGTTTGACCAAAGGTTGGAGGTTGGAAGTTCGATGTTGGAGGTTAGGTCTCCGAATTTCGTAGAGGTGATAAAGAAACGGAGTGGTTTAACCTCCAACATCAAACTTCCAACCTCCAACTTCCAACTTATTGTTTTTGTTTGCCCTCTTCCAACATCTGGTCAATTGATTTTTTGTTGTACCAGTTACCATCAGCAAAGACACCCGTGATCGTCCTTGTGTTCGTAATATCTTCAAGGGGGTTTTTATCTAATAAAATCATATCGGCTTCTTTCCCGGTTTCGATGGTACCGGTGCGATCATTCATGCCAAGATAAGTAGCGGGGTTAGTGGTAGCAGTTTGCAAAGCGGCAAAGGGACTCAGGCCTGCTTTTACAAAAGTTGCTATTTCATCATGAATGGAAAACCCGGTAACCAGGAACCATTCCGGCGAGTCTGAACCCGCCATCAATGGCACGCCGGCTTTCCATAGTTCATAAGTCATTTTTTTACGCAGGTAAACATATTTGTCCCGGCTTTCTTTGGCTGGTGGATTCTTCCAGTAGCGATCTTTAATATCCCATCTTTCTTCTAAAAGCTCTTTAGGGATGTAGGCGTAGTCTGGTCTTTGCTTGTACTGTTGCTCTGTCATACCCTCACCAAAGCTGGAAAGAAAAAAGAAATTGGTCGGGGTAACATAGATCCCGGCTTCCTTTACAGCTTTTACAAGAAAAGGTAATTTTGTTTCGTCAAGATAAGGGACGGTTGCCCATGCATTCTTTCTCCAGATATTCATATCAGAAACGCTCTGTCCATGGTTATAGGATGTATCTGGTAAAAGCATGTCGATAAACTCATCCATGTGCTCTATTTGTTCGCCTGCTGCTAATGCAGCAGGCAGCTTTACTTCCGGTCCGACATGACCTGTTACTTTTATCCCCACTTCTTTAGCTGTCTTTACTATCTCGTCATATACATCCCTCTTTACCATAAAGGTGATCTTTATCGCATCATAGCCTTCCTGTTTGTATTGGCGTACGGCGGCGGCTGCCTTTTCCCTGGTATCAACTATCTCGTAATTCTTAAAATCAGCAGGCCAGGGCCAGCGACCTACAAACTGTGGGCTGGCAATTAACAACGATGGGCCTGTCCACTTGCCTGTACTGACATTGCTTTTTGCTTCGAGGTAAGCAGGGTGTCCAGCCAGTATCCGGGCTGTTGTCAAGCCATTTGCCAGCATTACTTTCAATTCGCTTTCGCAGGTATTCTTGTGTTCTCCCTGTTCGTAAAAGAAATGAGCGTGCATATCAAACAGACCGGGCAGCAGGTATTTTCCTTTACCATCAATGACTATTACCTCTGTGCCGGGCTTCGCTTTAACTGTAGCCGTTATACTATATATCTTTCCCTGTCTGATAAGCACATCCTGGTGTGGCAGGGTCTTTTCTTCAGTCATGGGTATAACCGTCACATCCCTGACCAGGTAAGCCTTTTGAGCGCCGGCCACAATTGCTATTGTAAGCAGGAAAACTATCGTAAAAGCTCTTGTCATAAAAGCGGTTTTATGATTGGATAAATGCGTAGTGATTGATTCTAAAAATAACTTTCAGTACCCTATTGATACCGTACAATTTGATAACCGGTATATAAGGGTAAAAAGTTTTTTTAAAAATAACCTGCCTGTAAATTGCTATTGAATATGAATCATTGTAATTTCAAATCCCTAAAAGACTATTCAGATCTCTAACCTCCAAATCTTATTGTATGCCTTCAAAAAAGAAAGCAAAGCCAGCTAAAAAGAAAGCAGCTAAAAAAGTAGTAAAGAAAAAAGCTGCTTCAAAGAAGAAAGCAGCTCCTAAAAAGAAAGCAGCCAAAAAGGTTGCAAAGAAAAAAGTAGCGAAGAAAAAGGTCGCGAAAAAGAAAGCTGCTCCCAAAAAGAAAGCAGCAAAAAAAGTAGCAAAGAAGCCGGCAAAGAAGAAAGTAGTTAAGAAAGCAGCAAAGAAACCTGCTCCTAAAAAGCCAGCTCCTAAAAAAGCTAAACCAGCTGCTGCACCTAAATCCGTGACTCAGCCAGTACCTCAGCCTGTAATTGTAGAAGAGGTGGTGATTATAGAAGAGGTAGAAAAGGATGAGCCGGAAACAGATGCTCCTGAAACTGATTGGACTTCTGATGATGACAATGAAAAGGATTCAGAAAAGGATTCGTAATACAATACAATCATTGTGCATTGAATAATTTAATCGTCCCGCAATGCGGGACGATTTTTTTGTAGGGACAGGGCATGCCCTGTCCCTACAAACCGCACAATTCGAATATCACCATAAAACAAAAAACCATTCCAACCTTGCGGCGGGAATGGTTATGAGGATCGTTGTTCTTGTATCTTTTACACCCTGAAGTGAGCAAAAGCCTTGTTGGCTTCAGCCATACGGTGTGTGTCTTCTTTTTTCTTGAAAGCAGCGCCTTCACCTTTGCTTGCTGCTACGATTTCTCCGGCTAATTTATCAGCCATGCTACGGCCATTTCTTTCACGGCTGTAGCGTATGAGCCATTTAATGCTCAGAGAGATCTTTCTGTCAGGACGTACTTCAGCGGGGATCTGGAAAGTAGCACCACCGATACGACGGCTGCGCACTTCTACTCCGGGAGTAACGTTAGCTAAAGCCCTTTTCCATATCTCATATCCATCTTCGTTGGTTTGCTTAGCTACTTTATCCAAAGCATCATAAAAAATGTTGAATGCTCCGCTTTTCTTACCCTGCCACATAAGGTTATTGACAAAACGGGTAACCAGCTTGTCATTGAATTTTGGGTCTGGTGCTAAAGGGAGTTTTTTTGCTTGTGCTTTACGCATGTCTTGAGATTATAATTTTTATGTGTTGGGACAAGGCATGCCTTGTCCGTACGATCAATCAGTAATTATTTCTTAGCCTTTTCTTTCTTTGTACCGTATTTAGAACGGCTTTGTTTACGGTCTTTCACACCAGCAGTATCAAGAGAACCGCGAACGATGTGGTAACGAACACCCGGTAAATCTTTCACACGACCACCACGGATCAATACGATAGAGTGTTCTTGCAGGTTATGCCCTTCACCAGGGATATAAGCGATCACCTCTACTTTGTTGGTCAAACGAACCTTGGCCACCTTACGCAAAGCTGAGTTTGGCTTTTTGGGAGTCGTTGTATATACACGGGTACAAACACCACGGCGCTGCGGACAGCTATCCAAAGCCCTTGATTTGCTTTTCGCCCTGATAATTTCTCTTCCTTTACGAACTAATTGTTGAATAGTAGGCATTATTAACCTTTTATTTTTGGGAGGGCAAAGGTAACGGCAGAAGGGTGATTATCCAAAAAATGATCCCTGATTTTTACAATTTACCCTCAATATCCACAATTGCCCCTGAAAACAGTGGCAATTTAGGCTTTATAACTTAGGACAAGACAGGTAACGGAGTGGTTTTCCGGCGTTACGACCCGTCCAGGTAAAGGATATTTCAAAACTGTTGGTACCCGTTGCCGCTTTTCCCAATTGCGAATTATTTACATCATAGCTAAGTCCAAGCTGAAAGTTTTGATAACCAACTCCCAAATAAGGAGACACTGCATCCTCAAACCGGTAATTGACGCCAAACATCAGGTCAGTTATTTCATTAGCCCTGAGCCTGCCATAAAGGCCAAGCATCTTTTCCTGGGCATTGCCCTGCCGCAGGTACAAAAGATTAGGCGTGATGCTGGCATTTTCCGTCAAGTTAATACTGGCACCTGCGTGAAAAGCATAGCGGACAGGCAGCACTCTTTTTACACCCCCGTTTACAAATGGGTCTTCTGGTTTAGTAAGGTGAAAAGCTCCGGCCCCGGCAAAAAAATTCACCTTTTTATCGGCGGTATTATCTGCATAAGAAACTCCGGCCCCTACATCAAACACTGAAGAAGAGTTGCCTGAAGCCATCAGGTCGGCAGTAGCCGCGCCGGGATTGTATCCTGTAATAGGATTCCACTGATCGCCAAATTGAAATTTAGAAAGATCAAACCGGCGGTTTAATAAGCCTGCCTGGATGCCGAACGTGATTTGTTGGCTTTGATCTTTCCCGAAACGTAGGCCACTATAAGCAACAGTAGCATAAGCATTGAGGTATTTGTATCCGCCGTCGCCAGCAGATTGGTTTAAAACATTAGCTCCTATATTGAGATTCTTGTTGGTTGCTACATCAGCTGAAATACCGATAGTTGAAAAAGGTGTGGTGACATTGCGCCATTGATTGCGGTAGATAGCTGTAACGCGATAGTTACCATCCATTACTCCTGTCATGCCCGGATTCAACCACATCGGGTAAGCATAAAATTGTGAGAAATGCGGGTCGACCTGTGCAAACAGGTTACCATTGCAGCTTATAATTAATACTATTGATGTAATTAACTTTCTCACTTTATCTTATTAAATTAATTGAGCCTTTCTTATTGACTACTACCCCATCCTGCAATACCACTTTCAAAGTATATACATATACGCCAACAGGCTGTTGTTTTCCTTTATAAGTACCATTCCATCCTATAGCAGGATTATTTGATGTAAAAATCAACTCACCCCATTGATTGAAAATGTTGAATTGAACAGATGCCATATAATTGCCGTAGACAAACAACACATCATTTTTTGTATCACCATTGGGTGTAAAAACATTTGGAACAAAGATCTCTTTACTGCTAAGCGTCGTTCCGGATACAAGCACACTCAACTGGCTGATCTCACACGGATGCGGCCCCAACGCCCTTACCTGTATACTCACGGTTTGATTACCCGTTAAGCCACTAATCGTATGTGTTGTTCCTGTTGCCCCTGAACTGGGCGGGTTATAAGTGGCCCCACCGTCTGTAGTTATCTCATATCCTGTAGCACCGGGTATTGCAGGCCATGAAAAAGTGACTGAAGAAAAACTAAGATTAGATACAGTCACGATAGGTTGTGGTAATTGCTGGTATAAAAAAACAGTAACTGGTGAGCGGCCTACACTCGGACAGCTACTTGCATTTACCGCATCTACATATAGTGTTGTAGTTGCAGATACATAGGTCACCGTATGAGAAGTACCAGTTGCCAATAATGTACCTCCTATGGCGGCAGTATACCAGTTATAAGTAAAGCCGGGTTGTGGATTTTGTATTTGTAACACAGCATCAGTATTTGGACAAACCGTCACATCACTGGCTGCTGGTAAAGCAGCATTTGCATTGACAATAACTGAGGCAGGTGTTCTTGCTGAACTGATGCATCCGCCTGTAGCCACTGCTTCCACATAATAAGTAGTATTGATGGTGGCATTGGTAAGTGTATAAGAAGTACCCGTTGCGATCAGTGTGCCTGTTGCCGCTGAACTATACCAATTATATGTTTCACCCGCTACAGGAGATTGCACCTGCAGCGTTGCATTAGCGCCGGAACATACAGTAACATTATTGACTACAGGCGGCAAAGGTACCGGGTTGACTGTTACTGTAACCTGTGCAGTAGCGGTACATCCAAGGGTGTTTGTTGCATTGACTGTATAGGGTGTCGTTGTTGTCGGCGATACACTAACAGTTTGACCGCTCAAATTACCGGGTGTCCATGTAAAAGTTGTCAGATTACCCGTAGTAACCGTTGCTGTCAATTGCACAGTTGCGCCTGGACAAATAGCAGGTTGATCAGCGCTGGCAGTAATAGCAGCATTATTATTTAATGGTACAGTTCCGGTATAAGTACTGGGGCATCCCGATATATCCGTCATGGTGCAGGTATAGATTCCAGGTGCAAGGCCTGTAGCCGTCGCCCCTGTTTGCACAGGACTTGTATTCCATGTATAGGTATAAAAAGGCGAACTGCCTGTTACATTCAATGCTATACTTCCATTGGGACCGGCACAATCAGATGGAGTGATGGTTGGAACAATAGTTTGGGAATAAGCAATACCGGATAAAGCAAAGAAAGCTGCATTGGGATAAATAGAAACACCGGGGCTCACGTTTTCGAGATGTATCCACTGTACATCTTTCAATTGATCGGTACAGTTAAGAGGTATTTCTATAAAATACATTCTTGGATTAACAGGATAAGCTTCCTGTCCGTAAGGAGCTGCTGCTACCCGCCTGCACCGGCCATAACCAGATATAACAACATTCGTACTGCTGTTGAACCAATCTGCTAATGAATAATTGCTGATATAAGTGGTAGAAGTGCCATCTGTAAAATGAACAGTTGCATTGATGAGGCTGGCTCCTTCTGCCGAAAAACATAACAACCTTAATCTTGCATATTTGGCAGGAGTTGTTATGTCCAGGTCGCCGACTTCTGTTCTTTGAAGCAATAACACATTATTACCGGTATAAGGAGCCAGTTGGTAAGTACCTGCTCCGTCGATGATTACTCCGTTATCCGGAATACCTCCTCCTGTAAAACCGGCAAAGCTTCTAAAGGCCTCCGTATAAATGATCATATTGGACGACAAGACACCATCCAATGGCATAGTAGTAGTAGCTAATGAGTTAGGAGCGCCTTCTGCAATTACATCGTGGTTGAAGCCAGATATGGCAATGGGTGAAAAGGTCTGGGCAGTAAGATCAGTTTTACTTAGTACAGTAAATACAATACTCAATAATATCAGCCGTGATCGCATGCAGCAGCAGTTGGTTATAGTTCTGGTAAACAGGCAAGAAAAAGTCAGGTGAGGTTCTCGGGGAAGTTGGATTACAAATGAAAAAGAAAAGGGCCACTTTTCAGTGGCCCTCTAAAATAAATGTTTTTGCTTACACTTGATACATCCATTTAAATTTATCATCTTTTCTTCCCTCCCGGATATCGTTGAGCCAGGATTTGACTGTAGATGATACTTTGTAATTGTCTGTATTAAACTTCATAGCAAATCCTTTGTAGTTCAATTCTTTGATCGGCGCTATCACTGCCGCGGTACCTGTTCCGAACACTTCAGATAGTTTACCAGCTTTGTAGGCTGTTACTACTTCTTCAATATTAATTTTTCTTTCGTCCACTTTTACGCCCATTTCATTCAGCCCTTTTATTACACTGTCGCGGGTTACACCTTCGAGTATTGTACCTTCTTCCAGGGATGGAGTTACGGCTACATTGTCGATGACGAAGAATACATTCATCATCCCTACTTCCTGGAGCCATTTATGTTCGAATGCATCTGTCCAGAGTACCTGGTCGAACCCTTGCTTTTTAGCCGCTGTAGCAGCCAGCATGCTTCCGCCATAGTTGCCCGCGTTTTTGGAAAAACCAACTCCACCCGGAGCAGCACGTGTATAGTTTTCTTCTACCAGTATTTTCATTGGCTCTACGAAATATGGCCCGGTAGGACTAAGAATAACCAGGAATTTATAAGACTCGGATGGCCTCACCCCCAGCATTTCGTCAGTAGAAAACATCACCGGCCTGATATAGAGTGAGTGATCTTTCTTAGCAGGTATCCAGTTTTTATCAATAGCGATCAGCTTGCGCATACCTTCCATGAATATTTCTTCGGGAACAAGGGGCATATTCATTCTTTCGGCTGACTTATTGAATCTTTTAAAATTATCGACGGGGCGAAAAATAAATGCGTTACCATTTGCATCTTTATAAGCTTTGATACCTTCAAAAATAGCCTGTCCATAATGCAATGCGGCCAATGAAGGTTCTAAGAGCAATGGTTGATAAGGTTTGATCTCCACATTTTTCCATTCACCGTTTTCATAATCTGCTTCCAGCATATGATCTGTGAAGTACCGGCCAAAAGGGATGTTTTCGAGGTTAATATCCTGTAATTTGCTTCTCTCTGCTTTTGTAACTGAAATATCCATTGCTGCGATCATAAAGGTTTATTTTTGAACGGTCAAAGAAACGAAAAAAAACTAACACTTATTAGTGGTCACCAGAGATAATTATGGACATTAATCATATTCAATTGCCTGCCACATTGATAGCTGATCTTTACCGGTCATCTCTTATTGAAACAAATGAAATACCGGTTAAAGTTGAACGACCAGCAGCGCCTGCCACCCCTGCAAAGGGATACCTGGGAGAAAATCAAAAGAATATATTGATTGTAGTTGACTATGCTGATGCTGTATACCTCCCTGACGAAGAACTTGGATTTTTAACCAGTATGCTTACCGCCTGCAAACTCAGTATGGCTGATGTTGCTATTATAAATAGATATAGCAATAAAGACACGGGATATAAGGAAATGATCAAGCAATTCAATAGCCGTACCGTATTCTTGTTTGGTGTTGATCCGCTTTCATTTGGGTTACCGCTTGACTTTCCTCATTTCCAGGTACAGTCATTTGCCAATACTACTTTTTTATACAGCCCTGCTTTGGAAGAAAGTAAGAAAGACAGTTTGCTGAAGAGTAAGTTGTGGGTGTGTTTGAGGAAGATTTTTGGGATTTGATGCAGGTTGAAATATGCCAGATACTGGATCCGAAAATTGTAAAGTCTTTATTACTTTGAGCATCCGGTATCTGGTGTATATGTTCAATGCCTTGCCTATTTTTTCTTCAACTTCTTTGTTGCTTTCAGGAGTTTCTTGTTCTCTGACTTTACTTTTCGTTCTATCTTTTTAATGTCTTCCTCTGCGGGTAAGTTTTCTGGCCTTATTCCGCTTTTAAGTAACAGACCTCTTACATCCTTATTGTTTTTGACATGCTCTTTTGTAATTGCGTTTTCAGATTCAAGGTCGCTCTTTCGAATATTTACATTGGTTAATTCGTTAGCAAAATCTTTGGCTTTAATTGTTATTGTAGGTAAGAAGTCTGCCAGTGGTCTGTTGTCAGGAATACTCAATCTTGTTTTCATATCTAAGGTTGTTTTGCCACCAAATAGTGCCTTATCACCCCGACTTCTGATTCTGGCAAAACCAGCATTGTCAATTCCTATTTGAAAAATAAGTCCGGATAATTCTTTCTCTGAAATAGTTAATTTTTCTCTGGCTTGTAATCGTTCCCACTCTTTGAGTCGCTGTTCAAGCAGTTCCTGCTTCCTTGTCTGAACAGCAAAGTAGTTCATCGCAAACGCAATCTCATTTTTTCGGGGATCGCCATTTTGTGCGATGAGATAACACGCATACCTCGTAAGCATGATATCTTCAATTTCTCTTTTTGCTTCTGAACCCAAGTCGACCATTTTCCTGACGTCAAGAAAATGGTCTGATACGTCTTGTTTGGCATTGGTGCTGGCTATTTTTGCTTTCTCAATAACCTTTATAAAATTTTCCCATTTTGAGTATCCTAAAAGTTCCTGAAGATCTCTTGCAAACCAATATTCCACACCATCCGATTCATTAACTGCCAATTCAAAGCTGCTATGAAGTTGTGATATAATTTCTTGCTTCATTGTTTGGATATTATTATTAAAATAAAAACTCTTAAATCAAATGATATACTAAAACGAACGGAACACAACAATGAAGACTTCTGGTTAACGTACATATTGAATAACGTAGCAAATCATTGGAGTTATTCGTGAATCGAAAGTAATATATCGAAGAGTCTGAGCAATGGTGTTTTCATCAGAAAATAAAAGAAAAAAACAGCTAGCAGCAAGCTAATTAACCCCAAAAAGTCAATATTAGTTGTATTCGTTTTGAGAAATCAAATGACAGAAGGCGATCGGAAGTTTCAGATCTGCTAATAGTTATTTAGTATTGACTATTCCCTTAATCCTTAAATTCTGCAAGAGTATCATCAATCAAATACTCTATTTGTAAAAAATTATTGGCAAGTTTTAAAACCTGGTTTTGAAAGTTTACAGGATCAAGTTTTATCCATCCTTCCATTAGTGTCAATGGTCCAAACTCAAGACTTACATTTTGCCATTGATAACTGAATGCTGTAAAACGTTGTCTGAAAATTTCAGCGAATTTCCTGCTTTGTATTGAGTACCCATTTAGGTTCCTTAGCTTCAGGGCATGTATATTGTAAAATACTTTTTGCTGCTTTACAGCAGAGTCATTTACCCAAATAGAAAAGAATATTCTTGATTCCCCATTTAATGGATCCTGGAATGAGTTTGTCCAGGATTTTTTATAAAGCTTCAAAAAAACAGAGTCGAGAACTATACCGACCGCCACTTCAATATTTTTGTCCTGAAGAAGACTCGCATCAAGCTTATCCGCAGTTTTCTGAAACCTATCTAAGTAATATTCAAAATCCATTTGAAGTTGAAATTAGATTCTTTTGTTGATAGACAAATATTGTGAAAACAGGCGATTTTCTATCATAAACCAACCTACAACACTAACGGTTTCATTTTCAAAAATAAACTCCCTTTCTTTGCAACTATGAACCTGATCTTCGCCACCAATAATCAACATAAAGCAGATGAGATAAATGCGGTTGTAGGTGACTCTTTCCGGGTAATTACATTGAAAGAGGCGGGTATTGATATTGACATTCCCGAACCCCATGCTACCCTGGAAGCGAATGCATCAGAAAAATCAGGGGTCATTTACGGGTTGACAAAAACCAATTGTTTCAGCGAGGATACCGGGCTCGAAGTATATGCCCTGAACGGAGAACCGGGGGTAAAAAGTGCCCGCTATGCCGGGGATAGCCGGTCATTTGAAAAGAATATTGATAAGCTTTTGCAAAATCTGGGAGCTACCTTTGACAGGAGCGCAAGGTTCCGGACTGTAATATCTCTTATTATTGATGGAAAGGAAACCCTATTTGAAGGCATTTGTGAAGGCCGGATTACAGTGGAAAGAAGGGGTACACAGGGCTTTGGTTATGATCCAGTATTTATACCAGACGGCTCCTCTAAAACATTCGGGGAAATGGATATGGAAGAAAAAAACCGTTTTAGTCATCGTAAAAAAGCTACCCAGAAACTGGTAGCATTTTTGAATACCCTAGAAACAATCAATAAATTTTGAACCCCGAACGCAACCATAATATCACTGAAAGCGACCTAATTAGTGGATGCATTGACGGCAACCGCCGCATGCAGGAAGAGTTGTATCGCCGTTTTTCTCCCCGCATGTACGCCGTTTGCCTACGTTACGCTGGCAGTTCAGATGAAGCAGAAGACATTCTACAGGAAGGTTTTATCAAGATCTTTAAAAAGCTGGACAGCTTCAGAGGTGAGGGTTCATTTGAGGGCTGGATACGCCGGATATTCGTCAACACGGCTATCGAGCATTTCCGCCGCAAACGCTACCTCCAGCCCGTAACTGAAAAGGAAGAGAATACGATCGAAGGAAAAGGGATTTCTGTGTTGGATGACCTGGCTGAAAAAGACATACTGGACCTTGTCAGGCAGTTATCGCCCGGTTACCGTACAGTATTTAATATGTATGTGGTAGAAGGCTACACACACAAAGAGATCGGCGATATACTTGGCATAAGTGAAGGGACCAGCAAATCCCAGCTATCAAGAGCAAAAGTGATATTGCAGGATATGGTTAGAAAATTTATGGAACAAAACAGTGATGTAAGGACAAAACCATGAGCAGCTTAAAAAACAAATTGTACAATTACGAACAGGCACCTCCCGCAAAAGCGTGGGATAAGATAGCTGCTGCCCTTAATGAATCACACCTGTCTGACGAATTTCCTTCCAAATTATATGATAGCGAAGTAACTCCCCCGGCTGCAGCATGGGATAAGATCACAGCCTCTTTGGACAAAGAGGAAGGCCCTAAGGTAGTACGCATGGAAAAAAGAGGTTTCGCCTTCATGCGCTATGCAGCCGCGGTCCTGGTAATCGGACTTATCACTTTGGGTATTGTCAAATGGACCGGTAGCAACAAAGGCACATCTGCTACAGAAGGTCTTGCTACTACACAGGAGCACCAGTCAACAGATAAACAAACTGAAATACCAACTGAAAATAGTATTGCTGACAATAATCCTGAAAGAGAGAATACAGTACCGGATGAAAACATCTCACATTCCTCAACTGCCCAGGTAAAAACGATAAAACCACGGAAGGCAAGGGATAACTATTCTGACGCATACATAGCTCCTACTCACGCTATATATGCCTACAATGAGCATACGCCCAATCTGGCTGACCGTTATGTAATGCTGATGACCTCTAACGGCATTGTACGTATGTCAAAAAAACTGGGCAATATTGTTTGTTGTGTAGCTGGCGAAGAGGAAGACAAAGATTGCAAGGACCAGATTAAAAAATGGCAGGAAAAATTAGCTTCATCCCCCGTAGCTCCTGCACCTGGCAATTTCATGGATATACTCGACCTGGTCAACTCACTTAATGAGAATGACCTTTGACCTTCTTTCCCTAATTTTATTGCAAACCTGTATTCATGTCGAGAATAAAGATTGACCTTCCAGATCAGTTCAATTTTACTGCGTCTATTCCCATCCGTATAACAGATATTAATTATGGCGGACATACCGGCAATGACACCATCCTGAGTATTATACACGAAGCAAGAATTCAGTTCCTGCAAAGCAAGGGCTTTTCAGAAATGGATTTTGCCGGAGTAGGTATGATCATGTCTGACGTAGGTATTGAATTTAAAAGCGAATTGTTTTATGGCGATATTGTAATGGCTTCAGTAACTATATCAAATATCACCAAGATAAGTTTTGATGTGTATTACAAACTGGAAAAAGAGACCGGAGGTAAAAAGGTGGCAGTAGCTTTTGCGAAAACAGGAATGGTTTGCTATGATTATAAAATGAAGAAGATTGCGGCCGTACCGCAGGAAGCAAGGGAAAGGTTGATTAGTTAATAAGTTTATAAGTTAACAGGTTGCAAACGCTCTTCTAGTCAACTTATTAACTTATCAACCTATTAACTGACATCAACCTATCAACCGGCGCTTTCATTCCATATCCTCCAGCTTTCCTCTGCCTGTATAACCAGCCAGTCGTATCCGTTTTTAATAGCAGCGCCTCTCTCCTCTCCTTTTTGCAGGAATAAAGATTTTTCGGGATTATATACAACATCAAACAGGTAATGATGTGGGGTTATGGCCTCATAAGCAAGAGGCGGCGCTTCATTCACTGCCGGATAGGTACCTAAGGGAGTTGTATTAATGATTAGTGGATGATCGGCGATAATAGCTGGAGTAAGTTGCTCGTAAGAATAATTATTTACAGATGGTTTGCGCGAAACATTTCTATACCTGATACCTAGTTTCTGCATAACAAACTCAACGGCTTTTGCAGCCCCTCCGCTGCCCAATACCAGGGCTTTGGTATGATTAGATTGCAGCTTTTGTTTTAATGATCGTTCAAAGCCTGTTACATCTGTATTGTATCCTTTCAGTCTGCCATCTTTAATACGAATACAATTGCAGGCTTTAATTTTTTTTACATCCTCATCCGTTTCATGCAAAAAAGATAATACCTGTTCTTTATAGGGAATGGTCACATTAATTCCATTAAGATCAGGATGCTCATCGAGCACATTCCTGAAATCATTGATCGAGGGAATGGAGAACAGTTCATATTGACAATCGGCTATTCTTTCTTTCTCAAATTTTTCTGAAAAATATCTCTTAGAAAAAGAATGAGACAAGGGGTAGCCGATCAGTCCGAACAGCCGCATCAGGCTTCTTTTTTATCAAGGAATAAACTAAATGTATCACCACGCAAACCAATACGCATTGCTTCAAGTGGTATCACTTCGGTAGGTGCGATATTGCCAAGATTTACATTGCAGCCCAATAATTCGATAAAATAAAGCTGCTGTGCTTTCTGCGGTGCTTCCCAGATGATCTTTTCACCTGGTATCTGTGTAAGTATCTCTTGTACCAATCCTTCGCGCACCTCACCCGAACCGCGATAGATACCCACATTACCTGCTTCCCGGGCTTCTGCTATCACATAAGTTGATCCGGCGCTTAGTTCAGCCCTCATTAATTCAATCCATTTGTAAGGGGGGATAATATGGGCGGCATCTTTACTACCTACTTCGCTGAGTACGGTTCCATACTTTGTCAGCTTTTCAATATACCCGCATTTTTCAGCGTGAGGTATAGTGATCGAACCGTCACTTACTTCCATATAACTAATACCAAAGTCTTTGCAGACTTTTATATAATCATCAAACTGGTTGCGTATCAGGAAAGCTTCAAATAGAGTACCCCCAAAATAGATTGGAATATCATAAGACCGGTATATCTCCAGTTTTTTTTCAAGATTAGGAGTAACGAAAGAGGTACCGAATCCAAGCTTTATGATATCTACGTGAGGATGAGAAACACTCAGGAAATTCTCCGCTTCATTTACACTCAGGCCTTTGTCCATTACCATCGTCAAACCAGCAGTACGGGGTCTTAAAAGGCGGTCAGGTATCTGGGATAGATTAAAATTCATGCAAAAAAATTTGATTCAGGAATTAGCGGCGCCAGGCAAGCTGGTTGGCAAACCGCCGCAAAAATAGGGAAGAAGAAGGAGAATATCGAACAAGGAACACCGAACACGGAATTATGAAGTAAAGGTCGTTTTAAATTCGTCTTTCATTTCGTGATTCGATATTCCTTGTTTCTTGTTCGATATTCAATGTTAGATGGATCTGTTACGTTTAAATTTTGCCACCACATCGACGACTTGTTGATTTTGGAGACCGGAGGGGTTTAATTCGAGGAATTTCTTTAATAGTTTGGGGGCTTTACTCATGGCTTTTTCGAGTTGCAGCATGGCTTCTTTTGTTTTTCCATCAGCCAATAAAATAGCTGCTTTGTAGAACATGAATAAAGGTTTGCCGTTAGTAATTCGCAAAGCTGTCTCTACCTGTTCTAATGCCTCCTCGAGGAATTCTGCTTTATACAAACACCTTACCAATGCTTCCCATCCGGATGCATTGCGGGGACGTATCCTGACTACAGTTGAGAAATACTGCATAGCGTCCTTATACAACTCAAGCTTTAATTTACATTCACCCATCAGCAGGTTATACTCGGGTTGAAGGCGGTGTATCCTCAATGCATGGTCGAGTTGTTTAATACTACTCTCCCATTGTTGTTCATTAAAGTAGGTTGTCGCTATCTTATAAAATAATTTGCTGTCTTCCTGATTGAGATGGGTAGCTTTTCTGTAATAAAATCTCGCTTGTGCAAAGTTTTTGAACTTATCATAACAATGGCCGATAGCTTCGTAGATCACATCTTCCGGCTTTGACAACTCTGTGACTTTCTCCAGAGCTTCTATTGCTTCTTTATATTTTCTGAGCCTGATAAAAGCATCGCCCATATTACGATAAGCGTAATCAAACTTTTCCTCAATCGCTATAGCATACTGGTAGGCATCTATAGCTTTCTCGTATAGTTTCAATCCCTGGTAGGAAGCTGCCAAGTTAAACCAGGCTAACTCACTATAAGGATATTCATCAATGATCTGCATGTGGAGCCTGATCCCTTCTTCGTTGCGACCGGTAAAATCTGTCCAGAAACATATTTTATACAATGCTTCTTCATTAGTGGGATCTAATTCAAGTATCATTTTCAAACAATCGAATACCTTATCAAACTCTTCGTAATCGTCGTATACATCAGCTAATTCAAAAAGTAGCTCGAGTTTTTCTTCTCCTTCAAATAAGCCAAGTGCTTCTTCCAGTAAGGTCACTGCTTTTTCCTGTTGATCCAGCGCCAGGTAAGCATCTGTTTTAAGAATGTACAGGTTAATATCACTGCTATCGAATAAAGAAGCTTGTTCTAATATATCGAGCGCTTTGTTATATTGACGGTTAGATAAGAGTACATCTGCTTTTCTTATCAGCAATGTGGAGGAAAAAGGAAAATGTTCAATAGCGATTTCGGCGGCTTCGAGGGCTTTGACAAGATCTTCGCTCTCCTCAAAATGGTTGATTATTTTCTCGAAGGCCTCTTCTTCAATAAAGGAGTGACTACGGCCCGTTTTCAGATTTTCATACTGTTTTAATAGCTCCCGTATCTGCTCTTTGTCTGGATGATGAGGGTTTTCTTTCATGAATTTGGGTAAGTTTAAGTAAGTTACGCAGGAAAGCACAAAAAAAGAACTGTCAAATTATCCTCCACGAAATCCTATTATAATCAACAAGTTAAAAGAAAAAGAGTAGGATTTCCCCCTGTTATTTTTCCCCAGATGTGCAAAATAGTTTGCTTTTTTTCACGATTTATGTAACAATTTCGTTACCGAGCCGTTAAATAAGTACTAAAGTTCTGGACAAACGGTTTCGTTATATTCCTTTTTTCTTGTTAAATTTGCTTTACAATTGAAAACTAACGCTACAATATTAAAAGTGTTTTTAAAGAAGTCAGCCATTATATTCTTACTGGCCGCTACTACTTTAGGTGCATTTGCAACGTTAGGTGATGGTAAAACAAGTCATACGAAACCTGCAAAGAAATCGCTGCTTTCAAGAAAGACTACAGTAAAGCCCGGTTCATTCTCTTTACGTTCAGGTTATAATTTCCGCGGCAACCAGGTACTCAGCACAGAAAATAATACTTATTTCAACCTTAATACAACCGTGACTTTTCAAAATGGTCACACTTCTTATATCGTTCCCCTGAAGAAGAAAGTAATTCTCAATAACAAGGTTGTTTTCAATCCCAATGCTGCCAGCCGCCGTTAATTCCCGGTAGCACCTAAGCTTTCCTCATATGTCATTACCCTATAGCCTGATTTTGGCAGGTCAAACTTTGCCGCAGGTACCAGATTGAGGTTAATACCCGATACGGTATACGTTACTTTAAGCTTTCCTATTGTTGCTTCGTACTGCATCGCAAGGCCTGGCAGGTTCTTATTAAGGTATTGAAAATCTTTATTGACCGGAATCAGGTCTTTGGTGAAATACACGGTAAACGTGCTGCCATCGGTTAATTTACCAATAGCTTTCTGACAGGTATAACCGGCAATGGTCTTTGTCTCATTTTCATAAGTAAAAGTTATGCCTTCATATTTCTTATTAGATGCCTTCCAATTATCGGCCGTCATAGTGATCATGTATTTCTGCTCACCATAGTCTTTCAGTACGGTTACATTGCCCGTTTTTCCGTCCACAATCGTGGATTGAGTACCTAATGAACTAACCATCTCAGAACGGCTGGAATTAGCTTTCAGGTAAACTACGCTGGTAGCCCCGTCGAGCAAATCTGCCGCCTGTGGCGTGCTATTGTTCGTATTAATGACTATATCATAAGAAATAGTAGCTTCTGTAAGCTTTTTCTGAGCATATGGCTGGAAAGAGGAAAACAGCATTCCGGCTAGCACTACTATTTTACTGATCTTTTTCATTTTAATCTGATTAACGTTGTTATTAAAAAGACGTGCCAATTTAGCCAATAAGTTGCGTAACCAAAAAAAACCGTCTCACCTGCCGGTGAAACGGTTATCCTTATGAGTAGTTTCTTTCCAGCACAGTGGGATCCGAAGCTTGGAATTCACGTGACTTGAAGTCGCGGC
>JADMIO011417986.1_pt1 | contig 44572 bp, 46 predicted proteins | sample 8958161 | NCBI WGS metagenome assembly JADMIO01 (sample SAMN16585339, study PRJNA669376) | soil metagenome | isolation source: Crop rotation soil | place: USA: Cullars Rotation, Alabama | collected 2011
CGACAACTTGTCCACGTGGAATTCTAAGCTTAGGATCCCAATGTGCTGGAAAGCTGATCGACGACTACCACGGTGATCTGTCCAACCTCGCGGCTTTGACCAGCGCGGAAGTGAGCACGACGCCCGGCAGTCCTTCGCCGGTCGGCAATCGCATCACCATCAACCCGTCGAACTGGCCGCTGCTGACTGAGCTCGGCGCTTCTGTGGTGGTGCGTCATGAGCTCACGCATGTCGCAACGCGTGCTGCGACGGGCACGCAGACGCCGACCTGGCTCTCGGAGGGCTTCGCCGACTACGTCGGCTTCTTGGATGCGCCGGTCTCCTTGTCTGTCGCCGCAGCAGCACTCGAGCGCGCCGTGAGGGCGGGCAGGCTGCCACGGGAGTTGCCCGCCAATCGGGACTTCCGTTCCTCGAACCCGCGACTGGCCGTCAACTACGAAGCGGCGTGGATGGCGTGCCGCTACATCGCAAGTCACTACGACCAGCAGACCTTGGTGCGCTTCTATCGCGCAGTGGGTACCTCCCCGGAGCGCGGGCCGATCGCCCTGGCTGATGCCTTGGGCACCGACTTGGCGCTGCAGCTGCCGCAGTTCGTCAAGCGCTGGCGCCAGTACATGGCGAGTGAGCTGGCATGACCCGCCGGCTGCTGCTTGTCACCAACGACTTTCCGCCGCGCCCTGGTGGAATCCAGTCCTTCCTGTACGGCGTGGTGTCGCGCCTGGACCCCGATGAGGTTGTCGTCTTCACCTCGCGCTGGCGCAAGTGGGAGCAGTGGGACGCGGCGCAGTCGTTCAAGGTGATCCGCCACGACACCCAGGTGATGTTGCCGACGCCCCCGGTCCGGCGTCACGCGGTCGAGGTGTTCCGGGAGTTCGAGTGCACCGACGCGTGGTTTGGTGCGGCCGCGCCGCTCGGCCTGCTGGCGCCCGCGTTGCGTGGGGCGGGTGCGCGCCGCATCGTCGCGACGACGCACGGTCATGAGATCGGCTGGGGTGCGATACCGGGCACGCGGTCGTTGCTGCGCCGAATTGCTGATGACGTCGACGTACTCACCTATCTCGGCGAGTACACGCGCACTCGGCTGGCTGACGCCATCGACTCCTGTGCAGATCGGCTGCAGCGCCTCGCTCCAGGCGTGGACACCACGATGTTCAACCCCAGTGTCGACGGGTCCGCGAAGCGAGCGGAGCTCGGCTGGTCGGATCGTCCGGTTGTCGTGTGCGTCTCGCGACTCATGCCGCGCAAGGGACAGGACGTCCTAGTGCGCGCGATGCCAGAGATCCGGCGACGGGTTGGCGATGTCGGGCTGTTGCTCGTCGGTGGCGGCCCGTCACGGTCGCGGATCGAGTCGATGATGAGGGAGTACGGCGTGGCCGACTCCGTCCACATCACCGGTTCGGTGCCGTTCGAGCAGCTGCCATCTCTCTTCCGCACCGGCGATGTCTTCGCAATGCCGTGCCGAGAGCGGCTGCGTGGCCTGGATGTCGAGGGGCTCGGCATGGTCTTCCTCGAAGCGGCGGCGTGTGGACTGCCGGTAGTGGCGGGCCGGTCGGGCGGGTCGACCGACGCGGTGCTCGACGGCGAGAGTGGCGTGCTGGTCGACGGCACGAAGCCGGAGGACGTGGCTCGCGCCGTTGCGGATCTCCTGCTCGACAAGGGCAAGGCCGAGGCGATGGGTGCTCGCGGCCGCGAATGGGCAACTGAGCGATGGACCTGGCAGGCCGCCACGGACGGTCTCACGTCGATGCTGGAGTGGTAGTTCCGCGAGCCTGCGATCTCCAACGTGTTCAACGTCGTTTTGACGTTGATCTGTGCAAGTTCGGCGAGATCTAGTCGGCGGGCTTGCCGGCGTACATGCTGTCGATGTCCTTCGCGTAGGTCTTGGCGACCTCGTTGCGCTTGACCTTCAGCGAAGGCGTGAGGTGACCGGACTCAACCGTCCAGTCATCGCCGAGGATCTTGAACGACTTGATCGCCTCGGCCTTCGACACCGCCTTGTTTGCCTCGTCGACGGCACCCTGGATCTCGGCGCGCAGGTCGGCGTCGTCGACCAGGTCGGCGACGGATGCCTTGTCGGGCTTCCCGTGGGCGGACAACCAGGCGGGGAACGCCTCCTCGTCGATCGTGACGAGCGCGGCGATGAACGGCTTCTGGTCACCGACGACCATGCACTGGCTGACGAGTGCGTGTGCGCGGAGCCGGTCCTCGAGCACCGCGGGCGCGACGTTCTTGCCGCCGGCGGTGACGATGAGCTCCTTCTTGCGACCGGTGATGGTCAGGAAGCCCTCGTCATCGAGCTGGCCGATGTCACCGGTGTGGAACCAGCCTTCGCCTTCGATCGCTTCCTTCGTGGCTTCGGCGTTGTTGTAGTAGCCGCCGAACACGTTGCCGCCCTTGAGCAGGATCTCGCCGTCCTCGGCGATGCGCACCGTGCAGCCGGGGATCGGACGACCCACCGTGCCGACCTTCATCGCGTCAGGGCGGTTGACCGTTGCGCCTGCTGTGGTCTCCGTCAGGCCGTAGCCCTCGTAGATCGGGATGCCGCAGCCACGGAAGAAGTGACCGAGTCGCGCGCCGAGCGGCGCGCCGCCTGAGATCGCACCGATCGCCTTGCCACCGAGTGCGGCACGCAGCTTGCCGTAGACGAGCTTGTCGAACACGGCGTGTGGTGCCGTCCACACCGCACGCGACAGCGGGTTGCCGTCGAGCGAGCGGCTGTAGTTGATCGCGACGGTCTCGGCGAGATCGAAGATCGCGCCCTTGCCGTCAGCATGCGCGCGCTGCTTCGCCGTGTTGTAGACCTTCTCGAACACGCGGGGGACCGACAGCACGAACGTCGGCTGGAAGACCGCGAAGTCCGGTAGCAGGTTCTTGATGTCGGCGGTGTGACCCATGCGCACCCGGGTCTGCACGCAGCCGACCTGGATGATCCGAGCGAACACGTGCGCCAGCGGCAGGAAGAGCAGCGTCGACTGATCGTCGCCGAACATCTCGGTGAGACCTTCCGACGTCGACGTCGCGTCGAACAGGAAGTTGTAGTGGGTGAGCTCGCAGCCCTTCGGGCGCCCCGTGGTGCCCGACGTGTAGATGAGGGTCGCGGTGCTGCTCGCCGAGAGAGTGCGCCGGCGCTGCTCGATGTCGTCCTCGGAGACGCCGCTGCCGGCCTTGGTCAGCTCCTCGATCGCGCCGCCGTCGATGCTCCAGACGTTGCGTACGCCGCCCAGCTTCGACGACACCTCGTCGTACGTCGTCTTGTGGGCGTCGGTCTCGAGGAAGACCCCGACCGCGCCCGAGTCCGAGATGATCCACTCGACCTGCTCGGCGGAGGACGTCTCGTAGATCGGCACCGTCACGGCGCCCGCGGTCCAGATCGCGTAGTCGAGCAGCGTCCACTCGTAGCGGGTAGCCGACATGATGCAGACCCGCTCGCCCGGCTGGACCCCTGAGGCGATCAGGCCTGCCGCGGCCTGCTTGACCTCGTCGGCGAACTGCTTGGCCGTGACTGGTTGCCAGGTCCCGTCGATCTTGCGATCGAAGATCACGCGATCCGGGTACTCGGCGGCATTCGCCACGATTGCGTCGGTTAGGTTCGCGTCGTCCGGAATCTGAAAGTCCGCCGGGACCGAGTAGTCAGGCACGGGCGAAAGCGTACGCGCGAGGCGATCTCCCCGCCGGAACCCCGTTTAGTAGCCCCGAAATGCTGCCGAGGAACAGTTAGTGAGTGATGAGCGCTGCCCACGCTGCGGCGCCGTGCGTAGGCCCGGCGACCAGTGGTGTGGTCTCTGCTACGCCGACTTCCGTGAGGCGCCGCCCCCGGTGGTCGGGGATGGCGCGCCCGCGGCCGCTGAGGGAATTCCTGGGGCGGCTGCAGCACCAGGCGTTGCGCAGCCGCCGCTGATCCGCCCGCCCGACCAGTCCGGTGTCGTGCCGCCGCCCCCGCCGAGCCCGCCTGCCCCGGTGACGCCTGCGCAGCCGGGTCCGACCCTCCCGACGCAGTCGGTCACGCCAGCCGGCTCATCGTTCGTCCCGAGCACCAACCCGCTCGCCCCGACAGCCACGGTCCCGACTCAGCTCCCCGAAGGCGTTGCACCGGTCGCTCCAGCGGCGCCGGTCGCTCCAGCCGCGCCGGCGGCGGCGAACGGAGCCGCGCCCGCTGGAGACCAACCCGCTGGAGACCAAGCTGACCCTGCCGCCGACCTCAAGTGGCCGTGCACGAGCTGCGGCACGTCGGTCCCGATCTCCGAGGACTACTGCCCGGCATGCGGGACCGGCTTCCTGGCACCCGCATCCACTCAGACGGTGGCGAAGAACGTCCCGCTCATCGGTGACCTCACCAAGATGAACTCCGGCCAGAAGCTGATCTTCGGGGTGGCCATCGCGAGCGGCATCATCCTGGGCATGCTCGCCTTCCTCTACCTCGGTGCCGCGATCTTCTAGCAGGCCACTTTCGTAGAGTCAGCAGTATGCGGGTGCACGTCGTGTCGGATGTTCACGGCCGCGCCGACGCGCTCGCGAAAGCCGGTGACGGCGCGGATGCGCTGATCTGCCTCGGTGATCTCGTGCTGTTCATCGACTACGACGACAACGCCGGCGGCATCTTCGGTGAGATCTTCGGCGCCGACAACGCAACGAAGCTGATCGAGCTGCGAAGCCAGCGCCGATTCGACGAGGCGCGCGAGTTCTCCCGTGGGTTGTGGGCCGAGGTGGGCGACCGGCAGGCGGTGATCGAAGGCGCAGTCCGCAAGCAGTACGCCGAGCTGTTCGGAGCGATGCCGACCCCGTCGTACGTCACCTACGGCAACGTCGACATCCCGCCGCTGTGGCCGGACTACCTGCACGAGGGCATCAAGGTGCTCGACGGCGAGACGGTGACGATCGGTGACCGCAGCTTCGGCTTCGTCGGCGGCGGGCTCCAGACGCCGATGCGCACGCCGTACGAGATCAGCGATGAGGACTACGCCGCGAAGGTTGCTGCCGTTGGTGCGGTCGACGTCCTGTGCTGCCACATCCCGCCGGACGTTCCGGAGCTCCTGTACGACGTCGTCGCGCGGCGGATGGAGCGGGGGAGCAGCGCGGTGCTCGATGCGATCCGCGACACCCAGCCCGACATTGCCCTGTTCGGTCATGTGCACCAGCCACTGGCCAAGCGGACGCGGATCGGGCGCACCGAGTGCATCAACGTCGGGCACTTCCGCGGGACCGGAACCCCCTTCGCGCTGAGCTGGTAGGTAGGGTCCGAGGCCTTAGCCCTTAGGAGGCAGCAGTGGCGGACGAGGCCAGCTCGAGCATCGTCATCTCGGCATCACCGAGCGAGATCATGGCTGTAGTCGCGGACCTCGACGCCTACCCGGAGTGGTCGCAGGGCATCAAGTCCGCGACCGTCGACGAGGCGGGTGCGGACGGTCGGCCGGCGAAGGGCACGTTCGTCATCGACGCCGGAGTGATGAAAGACACGTACACGCTCGAGTACACGTGGTCGGGCGATGACCGGGTCGACTGGAAGATGGTCGGCAGCGCGACGACGCTGAAGTCGCAGGTTGGCTCGTACACGCTCAAGCCGAAGGAGGGTGGCACAGAGGCGACGTACCGGCTCACGGTGGAGCTCAAGGTGCCCATGCTCGGCATGTTCAAGCGGAAGGCCGAGAAAGTGATCATCGACACGGCGCTGAAGGGACTCAAGAAGCGCGTGGAGAACCTCTAACCGCTCTTGGCTAGCCTTTCCGGGATGCGCGTCCTGCTGTTTACCGGCAAGGGAGGCGTCGGCAAGACCACCACGTCGGCGGCGACGGCGGCCTTTGCTGCTGCACGCGGGCACAAGACCCTGGTCCTGTCGACGGACCCCGCGCACTCTCTTGCCGACGCGTTCGGTACGACGCTCGGCGGCGAGCCGACCGAGATCGACAACGGCCTTTATGGCCAGCAGATCGACGCACAGCGCGCCTTCGAGGCGAGCTGGCGGACGGTGCAGGACTACCTGCGGGAGGTTCTCGAGCAGGGCGGGATCGATCCGCTCGAGGCCGAGGAGCTCACAGTGCTCCCCGGCGCAGAGGAGGTCCTGGCGCTGCTGGAGCTTCGCGCCCAGGTCGCGAGCGGGCGATGGGACGTCATCGTCGTCGACTGCGCCCCCACTGGTGAGACGCTTCGACTGCTCGCGCTGCCGGAGGCGCTGCGCTGGTGGATGCGCCGCGTCTACCCGACCGACCGTCGCGTGATGCGAACCGTCCGGCCGGTGCTGTCCCATCTCGCCGGGCTGCCGTTCCCCCCGGATTCGGTCTTCGCTGCTGCACAGCGTCTGACCGACGAGCTCACCGACGTACGCGAGCTGCTCACCGATGCGTCGACGACGTCGGTACGGCTGGTGCTCACACCTGAGTCGATGGTCGTGGCTGAGGCTCGGCGGACTCTCACGTCACTGTCGCTGTACGGCTACCGCGTCGACGGTGTCGTCGCGAATCGCGTCTTCCCTGATGGTGAGACCGACGAGTGGCGTGCGGGTTGGGTGGCGAGCCAGACGCAGCGCCTCGCCGATGTTCGCGCGTCGTTCGCCGGCGTGCCGGTCTGGGAGGCGTCCTACGCCGCCGCCGAGCCGATCGGACTCGATGCGCTGGGTGTCTTCGCGGACTCCACGTACGGCGACGCGGCAGGTGGCCCTGACCCCTTGGAGGTCAGCGCGACCGTCGACCCGCTCCACGTCGAACGGGTCAGCAACGATGAGTTCGTGATGTCGATTAGCCTCCCGCACGCCGCGCGTGAAGAAGTCGGACTGGTGCGCAAGGGTGACGACCTCGTGATCACCGTCGGCCGCTACCGCCGCGTCCTCGCGTTGCCGAGTGCGCTGCGCCGGTGCACCGTCGACGGCGCTGCGCTGCGTGACGGCGCGTTGCGGGTGCGGTTCAGCGCCGATCCCGAGGTCTGGAGCCGGTCGTGAGCGCGTCGTCACCTGGGCCGCTCGCGGAAGAGGCCGCCCGTCTCGTCGAGGCGCTCGGTGAATGGGCGCGCGGTGCGGTCGGTGACGGCCCGCTTGCATCGATGGGGGAGGGCACAGACTGCCAGGTGTGCCCCCTCTGTCAGGTGATCGCACTGGTGCGGCGTACACAGCCGGAGACCTACGCGCACCTCGTCGACGCGGCGACGTCGATGGCCGCGGCCCTACGCACCGTTGTCTCCGGACACAACCACGGTGAACCCGCATCCCGCGGCGTCGAGCGGATCGACCTCGAGTAGATGAGTCCGCTAGCAATCGGGATCGATATCGGGGGAACCAAGGTTGCCGCCGGTGTCGTCGACGACGACGGGAACATCCTCGCTGAGTCGCGGCGCCCGACGCCGAGCAGCGACCCGGTGAAGCTTTCCGCAGTCGTCGCGGAGGCTGTCACCGAGCTGCGCGAGGTTCACGACGTTGCGGCGGTGGGCGTTGGTGCAGCCGGCTGGGTCGATGCGGCCCGCACGACGGTGCTGTTCGCGCCCAACCTCGCCGGGTGGCGCAACACGCCACTGCACGCCGACCTGTCACGCCTGGTCGACCTGCCGGTCGACATCGAGAACGACGCCAACGCGGCGGCGTGGGGCGAACACCGATTCGGTGCCGGCGAACGCGAGCCGGACACCGTCGTACTCACCATTGGCACTGGAGTCGGCGGCGGCCTGATCATCGATGGTGCGCTGCGACGCGGCCGGTTCGGGATCGCGGGCGAGCCTGGTCACTACCGCGTCGTCCCGGGAGGCCGGCTGTGCGGTTGCGGGAACCACGGCTGCTTCGAGCAGTACTGCAGCGGTACGGCACTGGTGCGCGCCGCCCGCGAGATCGCGCGTGAGCGACCCGCGGATGCGACGCGGCTGCTCGAGCTCGCGGGTGGCAACCCGGAGGCGATCGACGGGCCGATCGTCACGACTGCCGCGCAAGAGGGCGACCATGCCGCCATCGACTGCTTCGAGGAGATCGGTCGCTGGCTGGGTCAGGGACTTGCGGACCTCACCGCCTTCCTCGATCCCGGCCGGTTCGTGATCGGTGGCGGGGTCGCCGAGGCGGGGGAGCTCTTGCTGCGTCCGGCCCGAGACACGTACGCCGCTGTGGTGTCGGGTCGCGGGTATCGGCCGCTGGCCGACGTCGTACCGGCGCGTCTCGGTGCCGACGCCGGGCTCATCGGCGCCGCGGATCTGGCGAGGCAGCTGCTTTGACCGCGGAGCTCAAGGTGATGGCACTGGACGCGCGAGCGATCGACCGCGATCCCGGTGAAGCGCGTATCGCGGTTGCTTCGCGGGACGCCGACGTCGTGGCGATCGCGAACGCGCCTCGCTATCTGCGGTGGAGATCGAAGCGGGCGAAGCTGGCGCGTCAGCTCGGGATGGTGGTCGCAACCGCCGATCGGCCCGGCGGCATGTTCGTCGTAACGACGTTGCGAGTGGACGTCATCGACACCTCGTTCAAGATGACATCGTCATCGGCAGGGGCCAGCCCCGTCGTTGTGATCGCGACCATCGAGCTGCGTGGCGCTCGTTGGAACATCGTCGTCGCGGCACCAGGCGGAGCCCCCGACGTACCGCCGAGCGACGTCGCACACGTCCTGATCGGCGGGCCCGGCACGATCGGCATCTCGCCGTCGCTGACGGTGGTGTCGTGCGATCCAGTCGAGCTGCCGGGCGGCACGAGCGAACGAGAAGCAACCTTCGCCGTCATCCAGCAGTAGCCGATCAGGTGCGGTGGTAGCCGGGCACCAGCTCTAGGGCTAGCTGCTCGAGGAACAGGCCGATGTCGGTGACGATCCCGACTGCCTGCGCACTGCCACGGTCGGCGAGCTTCGTGACGGTCGCCGGGTTGATGTCGACCGCGATCAGCGGCACTGATGCCGGGAGCAAATTGCCGGTCGCGATCGAGTGCAGCATCGTCGCGACCATGATCGCGAAGCCGACGCCTGGGAGCTGCGCGCGCATCGCACGCTGTCCTTCGATGACGTCGGTGTAGACGTCGGGAAGCGGCCCGTCGTCGCGAACCGATCCGACCAGCACGAACGGACGTCCGGCCTGGACCATCGCATGCATCACGCCGCTGGTCAGGATGCCGCTGTCGACGGCCTGCTTGATAGATCCCGCCGCGCGGATCTTGTTGATCGCCCGGATGTGATGTTCGTGACCATGTGCGACCCCGATGCCGGCGGTGAGGTCGATGCCGAGGGAGGTGCCGAAGAGCGAGGACTCGATGTCGTGCGTAGCGAGAGCGTTGCCGCTGAACAGGACGTCGACCCAGCCCTGTTCGACGAGCGCCACCATCGGCATGGCGGCACCGGTGTGTACGACGGCCGGGCCGGCGACCCAGAGGATGCGTCCGCCGTCGTTCTTGACCTCGCGCATCCGGGCCGCGATCTGACGGACAAGCAGGGCCTGCGGCTTCTCGCTCGACACGGTCGACGTCATGAACTCGAAGCCGCCTTCGACCGCACCGTTTTCGACAGCACGGTGCTCACGCGGCGGCAGCACGACCTTCACGCCGCCCGCGCCGCACACGATCTCGTCGCCGGCCTTCACGTCGCTCACCGGCACGGTGCGGACGCGCCCGCCGCTGACGAGAAGGCCGCAGTCCATCTCGGGCTGCTCAACCGGCACCCACTGGCCGTCGAGGCGAACGACCGTCTCCAGGTTGGTCGTCGAGTAGAAGCCGTCGGGAAACACGCCGTTCTCAGGAGCCGGCACGGTGACGGCTTCGCCGGGGTCGACTTGGTTGACGCCGTGCACCTGCAGCCGCATCAAGATGCGCGCAAGCTGCTCGGCACTGTCGGCGCCCACAACGATCACGGCGTGCGACTCGTCCTCGTGCGCCCTGCCGAGATCGATCCGGTCGACGGTGTAGTCGCCGCCGTAGTCGAGCACGTCATCGAGGACACGGGCGAGCACGCCGGAGTCCATCAGGTGGCCGGTGATCTCAACGGTCTCGCTGACCAGCACGACCTCACCTTAGGGGGGTGTGGGGTGAGACCAGGCAGGACCGGCTTCAGACGACCGCGCCGTCGTCCCACCCGGAGTCGGTCGGTGGGCCCTGCTTGACGTTCCAGACCAGCGCGACGGCGCCGCCGATGATCGCCGCGATTGCAGGCCAGGCGAAGTCACCGTCGCCAAAGTTCGTCACGAGCAGGACGATGCCGAGCGCTATGGCAGCGAGCGCGCCGACCGTCACGCGGCGCAGCTTCGGCAGCGGCGGGGGAGGCGGTGGAACGAAGTGCTCCTCCTCCAGGTTGACCTGATCGAGATTGCTGAGCAGGTCGTGCTCGGGGCCGTCGAGCGGCATGTCGTCGAGGTGGGCCGGGCGGTTGCTCTCTGACACGTTCTCGCGGCTGGGCCACGTCGCCGCGGTTGTCGGCGTCTTGAGCGAGGTCAGCAGCTGCTGCCAGGCGGCATCTACGTCGACATCCGAGCCGAGGGACGGGGTCGGCGGCGGCGCGGGCTCACTGTCTTCTTTCTCGAGGTCCACGAGCGTCTTGGCGCGTTCGGACTTCGTCGAGTCGACGTACAGCCGATCGGTCATCCGGGCCGGCAGCTGCAGCTCCATGCCGACGCCCTTTGACGCGGGGGTCGGCGCGACGTAGGCCGCGATTCCCTCGGACCGCAGCGTGTCGAGCATCGCGTCGGCGATCCGCGGGTCCAGGTCTCCGACGGAGATGTAGCTGCCGCAGCGGAGCCCGTTGTCGCGAGCCCCGGCGCTTGGGCCCGAGCCGTACTCGCTCATGGCGTCGCTGCCGCCGCGGAGTGCGCCCGCACGAACGTGAGTGACTCTTCGATGATGAGCGGCAGGTCGTTGTCCATGGTCGCGACGTGGAAGCTGTTCTCCAGCCAGATCTGCTTCTTGTCGGCTGACCCGGCCAGGGCCATCAGACGCTCGGAGTTCGCCGGTTCGACGACGTGGTCGTCGCGGCTCGTCAGCACGAGCATCGGCGCGCTGATCTGCGCGAGGTCGGCGTTCGCGTACTTCCACAGCTGAGAGAGCTGGTAGGCCCCCTTCACGGGCACCTTCGGATAGGCGGGTTCGGAGACCCCAGGCTTCTTGATGTCGTTCCCGACCGGTGGCATCGCCGGGAGGAAGTACCGAACGAGTGGCAGCAGCTTGGCATCCTTGCGGGTGGTGAACAGCGACGGGTTGACCAGCACGATGCCAGCAAGGTCCTCGCGAAGCTCGGCCAGCCGGATCGTCAGCGTGCCGCCCATGGACAACCCCATGACGAAGACCGAGTCGCAGCGCGACTTGACCTCCTCGACGGTGTCCTCGAGCACGCCGTACCAGTCCTGCCAGAGCACCTTGTTGGCGTCCTGCCACCGGGTGCCGTGGCCGGGCAGGAGCGGGATCCGGACCGTCAGTCCCTGTGCGGCGAGCGCCTCGCCCCATGGGCGCATGCTCCCGGGCATGCCGGTGAACCCGTGACACAGCACGACGCCGACTCGGCTTCCGTCGGCACTAAACGCTGCTGTGTCATCTGGTGAGGGAGCCGGCGGGCGAGAGCCCGCTCGGCGGGTGGGCGGGGTATGAGATGTGCTGCTCACCCATCGATCGTTACATGACCAGCGAGTAACTTCAGCGCTCGTTAAGATCAGGGCCATAGTTTCGGCGTTGCGGTAACCAACCGGGTATGCCTAGGGTCAAACCCGACAGAAACTCACTCGCCGAACGACCGGGCACGTCGATGGAGGAGGGGCAGACGTCTTGTTCTACTGGCTCCTCAAGCACGTCATCCTCGGCCCGATCCTCAAGACCCTCTTCCGCCCGTGGGTGGAGGGTGCCGAGAACCTTCCGGCGACCGGCGGCGCGATCCTCGCGAGCAACCACCTGTCGTTCTCGGACTCGTTCTTCCTGCCGCTCGAGGTCGAGCGCCGGGTCACCTTCCTTGCCAAGGGCGACTACTTCACCGGCAAGGGCGTCAAAGGAAAGCTGACCGCCGCGTTCTTCAAGGGCATCAACCAGGTCCCGGTCGACCGCAGCGGTGGCCGCGCCAGCGAGGCCGCGCTGCGCAAGGGGGTGGAGATCCTCAACAGCGGCGAGCTCCTGGGGATATACCCCGAGGGCACCCGCTCACCCGACGGCCGGCTCTACCGCGGCAAGACCGGCATCGCGCGGATGGCGCTCGAGGCGGGCGTCCCGGTCATCCCGGTCGCGATGATCAACACCTTCGACATCCAGCCACCCGGCCAGGTCGTGCCGCGGATCATGCGGGTCGGCATCAAGATCGGCAAGCCGCTGGACTTCTCCCGCTACGCCGGGATGGAGGACGACCGGTTCGTGCTGCGCTCGATCACTGACGAGATCATGTACGAGCTGATGCAGCTCTCCGGCCAGGAGTACGTCGACACCTACGCCGCCAAGGCCAAGGAAGACATCGCCGACGCCCGTCGCGCCGCACACGAGGCCCTCGTCGCCGACGCGCCTGACTACGCGCTTGCGGGTCGCAAGGCCTCCTAGCCCCCGCGGACGGCTCGACTTCAGTAGCGTCCGGCCCGTGACGGTACGGCGTGCGCTCGCCCGCACAGTTGCGGCGTACCGGCTGCTCACACTCGTCTACGCCGCTGTCCTGATCACTGCCGACCACCACGAGTACCGCCGGCCCAACCTCGGCTGGGCGCTGCTGGCCGTCATGGCGATCTGGTCGATCGTGTCCAGCGCCGGCTACGCCCAGGAGCGGCGCCGCGTGGTCGGGCTGCTCGTCGCGGACGTCGCAGTTGCGGTCGGAATGGTGCTGGCGACGCTCGCCGTGCAGACCGACGCGCGGATCGATGCGGGCGCACCGACCCTGCCGGCGGCGTGGGCGGCGGCGAGCGTGATGGCGTGCGCGGTATTCGCCGGGCCGTGGGGAGGCGCGCTTGCGGGAGCGGCGGTGAGCGCGGCCGACATCGTCGAGCGTGGCGACGTCACCGCTCACACGTTCAACGGCGTGGTCCTGCTTCTGCTCGCCGGTGCCGTCGGCGGCTACCTCGTTCGGCTCGCTCTTGCAGCCGAGTCGTCCGTCGCGGAGGCGTCGCGCGCGATCGCCGCGGTGGGGGAGCGGGAGCGGCTGGCGCGGGAGATTCACGACTCGACGCTTCAGGTGCTGGCGCTCATGGCGCGTCGAGGTCGTGAGATCGGCGGCGAGACGGCGGAGCTCGCCGAGCTCGCGGCCGCGCAGGAGACGAGCCTGCGAGCGCTGGTGTCGTCGGGGCCTGCCGGGGCGACGGGTGGCGCGGTGGACCTGCGGCCCGGGTTGGCGGCCCTCGGATCGGCGCGGGTCAGCATCGCCACACCGGGGGAGCCGGTCGAGCTGCCCGCGCCGACGTGTGAGGCCGTGGTCGCGGCAGTGACCGAGGCGCTGACGAACGTCGACCGCCACGCCGGAGCGGACGCCAGAGCCTGGGTGCTTGTGGAGGCCGGCGACGGGTCAGTGACGGTCAGCGTCCGCGACGACGGCACGGGGATTGCTGAGGGCCGGCTTCGCGCGGCCGGCGCTGCCGGGCGGCTCGGCGTGGCGCAGAGCATCGTGGGCCGGATCGAGGCTGTCGGTGGGACGGTGACGATCGAGTCGCGCCCCGATGAGGGGACGGAGGTCGAGATCGTTGTCCCCGGCTGAGCCCACCCTGCGGGTCATGGTGGTCGACGACCACCCGATCTGGCGGGAGGCCGTCGCGCGCGACCTCGAAGCGGCGGGGCTCGACATCGTCGGCGTCGCGTCCGACGTCGCTCAGGCGGTCCGGGTCGCCAAGGCGACGCGGCCGGACGTCGTCGTACTCGACCTTCAGCTTCCGGATGGGTCGGGCGTCGACGTCGCGCGTCAGCTCGCGACGTTCGAGACGCCGCCGAAGATCCTTGTGCTGTCGGCCAGTGGTGAGCAGCCCGACGTACTCGGCGCCGTTGAAGCCGGAGCCACTGGGTACCTCATCAAGTCGGCGAGTGCGACGGAGCTCGTCAACGCTGTTCACGCGACCTCGCGCGGAGAGGCGGTCTTCACCCCTGGACTGGCTGCGCTGCTGCTGGGCGAGTACAACCGGCTGTCGACAAGGGGGGAGAACGGCACCCCGTCGCTGACGCCGCGCGAGACCGAGATCCTCCGTCTCGTTGCCAAAGGCTTCACGTATCAGCAGATCGCCGACAAGCTCGTGCTGTCGCTGCGGACGGTGCAGAACCACGTCCAGAACACCCTGACCAAGCTGCAGCTGCACAACAAGGCCCAGCTCGTCCGCTACGCCATGGAGCAAGGCCTCGACGAGGACGCCTGAAAAGTCCCTGAAGCAGCACACAAACGTGGCGCCAGTCAACTCCTGTGGCACTGACACCTGCTCACGAGGCAACCCCCGAAACGTTTGTGTGCTGCATCAGGGGTTGAGTAGTTGTGCTCAGGTGCTGTGCTCGGCTGATCGCGAGTCTTGATGCATGAGCAGCTACGACTACTTCGCCGCACCGAGTCCTCGCGCGCTTGCCCTGCCGCCCGTGCCGCCGACCTGGGCGTTCCATCCCTATGCGCCGCAGACCCCGAATCGGGGCGGCCAAGTGGCGGCGGGCATCGTCGGCTTTGTCTTCTTCGTGACGACCGTTGTCCCGATTCTCATCGCTCTGGTCATCGGAACGATGATGACCCTCGGGGGCGGGTTCACCTTCTAGCCGCTGCGGGTGCGGTCGATCGCTTGTTGCCAGCGGGCGTAGTTCGCGTCGTCCCTGGGCGCGGGCTCGAAGCGCTTGTCGAGCCTCCAGGTCGCGCGCAGCTCGTCGAGTGAGGACCACACTCCGGTGGCAAGGCCGGCAAGGAACGAGGCGCCAAGCGCCGTGGTCTCCGCGACCTGCGGCCGCCGCACCGGGACCTGCAGCTCCGTTGCCTGCAGCTCGCACAGCAGGTCGTTTGCGGCTGCGCCTCCGTCGACGGACAGCTCCGGCAATGTGACACCGGCGTCGCGCACCATCACCTCGACGACGTCACGGACCTCGAAGGCGATCGCCTCGAGCGTCGCCCGCACCAGGTGTGCACGCGTCGTACCGCGCGTGATGCCTGTGATCGTCCCGCGCGCTTCCGGGTCCCAGTGCGGTGCGCCGAGGCCGGTGAGTGCCGGTACGAACACCACGCCACCGGAGTTCGCGACAGTGCGAGCGACGGCTTCGGTCTCCGCGGCTGTGCTGATGATGCCGAGACCGTCGCGCAGCCACTGCACGGCGGCGCCGGTCACGAAGATCGCGCCCTCGAGGGCGTAGACGAGTCCGTCGCCGATGTCCCAGGCGACCGTGGTCAGCAGCCCGGCGTCCGAACGGACCGGGGTCGTTCCGGTGTTGACCAAGATGAACGACCCGGTGCCGTAGGTGCACTTGCTCTCGCCGTCGTCGAAGCACGCCTGCCCGAACAGTGCCGCCTGCTGGTCACCGGCGATGCCCGCGATGGGCAGGTCGAGTCCGAGGAAGGCCGCGGGGTTCGTGCGACCGAAGTCGCCGCTCGACCGGCGTACCTCGGGAAGCGCCGACATCGGCACGTGCAGCAGCTCGCAGAGCTCCTCGCTCCAGGTGCCTGCAGCGATGTCGTAGAGCAAGGTCCGGCTGGCGTTGCTCGGATCCGTGACGTGATGCTGGCCGGCCGTGAGTCGCGCGACGAGGTAGGAGTCGACCGTCCCGATCGCGACCTCGCCCGCGCTGACGCCGGCCCACGCCGGATCTCCGTCCGCGAGCCAGGCGAGCTTCGTGCCGGTGAAGTAGGGATCGAGGCGCAGGCCCGTGAGCTCGGTGACGCGTGACTCATGCCCGGCGTCGCGCAGCTGCTCGCACAGCGCCGCCGTACGGCGGTCCTGCCAGACGATCGCGCGCCGCGGCGCGGCCAACGTACGGCGATCCCACAGCACCGCCGTCTCGCGCTGGTTCGTGATCCCGATGGCGGTCGGCGTCGCGTCGGTTCCGGCGAGCGCTGCACGACAGGCGGCGAGTGTCGCCTGCCAGATCTCCTCGGGTTCGTGTTCAACCCATCCCGGTTCGGGGAAGTGTTGGGGGAACTCTTGGTAGCCCCGCGAGCCGATCCGGCCGTCTTCGGTGACGACGAGTGCGGTCACTCCAGTGGTACCGGCGTCGATGGCGAGAACGCTCACTCGCCGGAGCATAGGGTGCGATTCATGAGGATCGGTGTGCTGACGGGCGGCGGTGACTGTCCGGGTCTGAACGCGGTGATTCGCGCGGCGGTTCGCAAGGGATCGCAGATCTACGGTCACGACTTCGTCGGATTCCGCGACGGCTGGAAGGGCCCGCTCGAAGGCCTGACGATGCCGCTCGACGTGGAGACGACCCGTGGCATCCTGCCGCGCGGCGGCACGATCCTCGGCTCGTCGCGAACCAACCCGATCAAGGTCGACGGCGGCATCGAGAGGATCCGGGAGACTCTCGCGACCGAGAAGGTCGACGCGCTGATCGCGATCGGTGGCGAGGACACCCTCGGCGTCGCCACCGCACTGGCGGGGGAGGGCCTCACCGTCGTCGGCGTTCCCAAGACCATCGACAACGACCTCGGGGCGACGGATTACACGTTCGGCTTCGACACCGCGGTGCAGATCGCGGTCGATGCGATCGACCGGCTCCACACGACGGCCGAGTCACACCACCGGGTGCTCATAGTGGAGGTGATGGGGCGACACGCCGGGTGGATCGCACTGCACTCCGGCCTCGCCGGCGGCGCGAACGTGATCCTGATTCCGGAGCGGCCGTTCGACATCGAGCAGGTATGCGCCTACATCGACCACCGGTTCGCGTCGCACTACGCACCGATCGTGGTCGTGGCCGAGGGAGCCGTACCGGCCGAGGGGACCATGGCGCTGCAGGACCAAGGCGTCGATGCCTTCGGGCATGTACGCCTCGGCGGCATCGGCGCGGTGCTGGAGCGGGAGATCTCGGACCGCACCGGCAAGGAGGCGCGCGCCACGGTGCTCGGTCATGTGCAGCGCGGCGGTACGCCGACGGCGTACGACCGCGTGCTCGCGACCCGTTTCGGGCTTCATGCGATCGACGCCGTGCACGACGGTGAGTCCGGCGTGATGGTGGCGCTGCGCGGCACCGACATCGTGCGCGTGCCGCTCGCCGAGGCGACTCGAGAGCTGAAGACGGTCTCGCTGGAGCGCTACCAAGAAGTAGAGGTGTTCTTCGGATAGTCACCCAAGTGACGCACAGCGGCCCGATGCGACAAGATCGCGCCATGGGGGAGGCAGCTGACGAATGGCGCGCCGTCGTGGAACCGCGATTTGCCTTCGTCGCTGAGTATGGATTCGCGATCACCGAGTCCGATGACAGCAGCAGCTGGATGACGTCGGTCACCTACACGTCGTCTGCCGCCGGTATTCACGTCGCACGAAGCGTCGAGTTCAACCGCTCCGAGGTTCATCTGATTCGTCTTGTCGACGGCTCGGTGCCGCCGTATCCCCTCTTCATGACTGCAGCGCCGATGGACTGGGTGCTCCTCGACACGGTCTTGGAGATCCGCAACCCGGAACGATCTGCGAAAGCACAGGCGTTCCAAGGACTGTCCACGGCGGAGGTCGAGCAGCAGCTCGCGTTCTGGGCGGAGTCGATCCAGACGGTTGCGCTCGACTTCCTACAGGGTGACCTGTCGGCGATTGACCAAGCAGATGCTCTCCTCCGGGAAAGCCCTTCGTAGCCGCGGCGCCGGCCGGTCTAGAGCTGTTGGGTGAAGGTAGCTGTGGCGGATTGTTCGCCGTTTGTTGCCGTCACGCGCCGGTTTCCGGGGAGCACTGAGTTGGCGATGACGTAGACCGAGAACGTGCCGTCTTCGCTTACTCGCACGCCCTGTTGCGGCTTTCCCGCGTAGGAGACGGAGACATGGCTACCGGGAATCCATCCGGTGCCGCTCACGAGGATGTTGGTCCCGGAGCGTCCTGACGTGGGGGACAAGAAGATCTCGCCGCGGCTTTGCTCCGTCTCTGTAGGTAGAGGGGTCAGCGGTGTGATCGAGAACGTCGGCTGGACGGAAGTCGAGGCGGTGGGCGACGGTGATGCGGTCTTGGTGTGCTTCGGCGACGGCGAGACCGAGAACGACGGGGTGACTGGCGCGACCGTCGGCTCGGGGCTGGCGGCGAGCGGCCCCAGCGAATGTCCCGCTCGACTGATCGCACCGACTGCGATGCCGAGAGCGATCGCCAGGATCACGGCGATGCCCGCGATGATCGGTGAGATCGGCGAGCCCGGATCGTGGTCCTCGTCGACGGCGCGCAGCACTGCCTCGTGGGTGGGCAGCACCGCGATCGCCTGCTCGGTGACCCGCTCGATCATCGCCTCGCGAGCGTCGTCGTCCATTGCGATGATGGGCAGCCCAGCCGCAAGTCGACGTCCGCGGGCCAGCGTCTCAAGCATCTCCTCGCACGCCGCGCAGTTGGCGGCGTGCCGGCGCAGGGGTGCCGCGTGCGGGGAGCCGAGGGTGTCGTCGGCGAGCCGGCTCAGCGACGGGATGTCGACGGTCATCCGCCCGGTGTGGCCGTCGAGGTCCGGCGCCTTCCGGTCGTCGTAGATCTCTACCAGGGCGAGCCGGCCGCGAGCGGTCAGCGCACCAGCGGTGTCGGCGCCTCTTCGCAGCGCGACGCCCACCGCCTGCGGGGGGAGGTCGTAGGCGTCGCGCAGGATCACCGCGTCGCGCTGCGCCTCGTCGAGGCTCGCCAGCGCCGCACGGACCCGGGCCTCGCTCTCGGTGCCCGCCAGCATGCTGGTCGTCTCGTCGTCCTTGGCCGCGGACTTCCGCCGCGCTGATGCGGTTGTCTCGACCGCCCGCGCGAACCACCAGCCGGCAAGGTCGACGACCGTCTCCGGTGCGTTGACCACTGCGTCGAGCAACGCGAGAGCGTGGGTTTCGATGACCTCCTCTGCCTCGAGCGGTGTGATTCCACGTCGGCGGAGCAGATCGTTGACGCGGTCGGCGTACACCCGAATCGCGCTGACGAAATCGTCGGCGGAGACGAGAGCGACGACGTCGCGGGGCATCCGGTTACCTTATGGCCGGGACGAGGCTGAAGGCTGGAGGCAACGCGCGTGGCTGATGTCGTCGATCTGCGTAGCGACACCGTGACGCGGCCGACTGCCGCGATGCGGGAGGCGATGGCGAGCGCCGACGTCGGCGACGACGTGTATGGCGAGGACCCGACGATCAACCAGCTCGAGGCCGAGGTGGCCGCCATGTTCGGCCATGGCGCGGCGGTGTTCGTGCCGAGCGGGACCATGGGCAACCTCGTGTCGCTCCGGCTGCTGTGCGGACAGGGCGAGGAGCTGATCTGCGATGCCGACGCGCACATCGTCAGCTACGAGGCTGGTGCCGCGGCAGCGCACGGCGGGATCCAGACCCGGACGCCGATCGTGCCTCGCGGCCTCCTGTCCGCCGCCGTTGTCGAGCCGCAGATCCGCGTCGACGGCTATCACGCTGTGCCGACCACTGCCCTCGCCGTGGAGCAGACGCACAACCGCGGCGGTGGCGCGGTCTATCCAGTCGACACCTTGCGCGAGCTGCGGGCGCTCGCTGACAAGTACGCCATCACACTCCACTGCGACGGGGCACGGATCTGGAACGCGCACATCGCGTCGGGCGTCTCGCTAAGCGAGTACGGCGCGCTGTTCGACACGATGTCGGTCTGTCTGAGCAAGGGGCTAGGTGCGCCGGTCGGCTCGCTCGTGCTGATGCGCGATGCCGTCCTCGCCGAGAAGGCGCGGGATGTGCGACACCGGCTCGGGGGAGCGATGCGTCAGGCCGGTGTCCTCGCGGCGGCCGGTCTGTACGCCGTGCGCAACCACATCGACCGCCTCGCCGACGACCACGATCGTGCGCGCCGACTGGCCGAAGGGATCGCGGCAGCGGCGCCAGGGGTCACTGATCCCGCCGAGACCGAGACGAACATCGTCTACCTAGACCTGACGAACGCCCCCCTGGATTCGGCCGGACTCGCGGCAGCTTGCGCGGCCGACGGCGTACTTGTCTCTGTCCTCGCTCCACGGCGGGTCCGGCTCGTGACTCATCTCGACGTCGATGACGCAGGAATCGACCGCGCCCTCACCACCATCTGCGGCGCGCTTGATTCCTGAGACATCCTTGGACGGTGGGTGTCGCTGATCGGCTGAGAGCGCTCGACAACCGCGTTCTCGGCCCGCCAAGAGAACATGCGCGCGATCCCGACAGCGGTGAGATCTCTCCCGGGTTGCTCGACTATCTGTCCCCGCAGTTTCGCGATCAGCTGCCGCCGCGGCTCGTGCGGTGGCTTTCTACGCCGCGGAGCGCCGGGACGGACTTGGGCAGGGAAGCGATCGTTCCCGTCATTGGCGGCCCCGCGGCGACGATCTACGGGCTGCTGTTCATCGCCGACGCAATTGAGGACGTGACCAACCCGGCCGGCATCGACAGTCGCCTTCTTGCCGCGCTCGCCGGTCTTGGCCTGCTGTTGGCAGGACTAGCTGCGATCGCCTACTGCGTCATCTGGGCCTGCCGACCCGCACGACCGTCCGAGGCCTGGCCGTTCCAAAGCAAGAAGGAGTAAGGGTCGAGCGCCATCTGACAGTGCTAGAGCACGCCCAGATGGCGGTCGCGCTCAGCCCTCGGTCGTGACGACCCGACGGCCGAGCATCGGCGGCATCTCCTTGACGGCCTTCGTCAGCTCCGCGAGGTCGACGTCCACCAGTGCCTGCGGACCGTCGCACAGGGCGGCGCCAGGCTCGGGGTGCAGGTCGACCATGATCGCGTCGGCGCCGACCGCGATCGCGGCCCGCGACAGCGGTACGACGAGCTCGCGCTTTCCGCCCGCGTGCGACGGGTCGATCATCACCGGCAGGTGTGAGAGCGAGTGCACGATCGGCACGGCACTGACGTCGAGGGTGTTGCGGTAGGCGGTCTCGAAGGTGCGGATGCCGCGCTCACACAGCACGATGTCGAGGTTGCCGCGCTGCGCGATGTACTCCGCAGCCATCAGCCATTCCTCGATCGTCGCGTTGAGGCCGCGCTTCAGCATCACCGGCTTGCCGGCGCTACCGACGGCCTGCAGCAACGCGAAGTTCTGCATGTTGCGGGTGCCGATCTGCAGCATGTCGGCGTACTCGGCTACCAGCGGCACGTCGGCGGCGTCGACGACCTCGGTGACGACGGGCAGGCCGGTCTTCTCACGAGCCGTCGCGAGAATCTTCAGGCCGGCCTCGCCGAGCCCCTGGAACGCGTACGGCGACGTGCGCGGCTTGTAGGCGCCGCCGCGCAGCAGGACGGCGCCCGCAGCCTTCGCCATCTCGGCAGCTGCGAGAGTCTGCTCCTCGGTCTCGACCGCGCACGGACCCGCGATCAGGGTGAACGTGTCGGGACCGATGGGGACCCCGGCAACCTTCACCGTCGAGGTCTCCGGGTGGTTCTCCCGGCTGACCAGCTTGTAGGCCGAGGAGATCCGGACCACGTTCTCCACGCCGGGGAGCGCCGCGAGATTGAGACTTTCGAACCGCTCGACGTCCCCAACCAGACCGACGATCGTGCGGTGCACGCCGCGGCTGACGAACGCGTCGCCGCCGGCTGCCTTGACCGTCTGCACGACGGCCTCGACCTCCTCGGCTGTCGCGCCAGATGCCATCACCACCACCATCGCCTGTCCTTCCAAAACGAATGCACTCAACAAAAAAGCCCCGGGCGGTTGCCCGGGGCTTGGTCGTCTGTGGAGAGCGCGCTACTCCACCCGACCGAGCGTCAGCCCGGACCCGGCGAAATAGCTAAACCAGCGCGTCACAGAGATCACCTTACTCGAAACGCTCGAAAGTCGCATCCTCCGCGTGGCGCGGGCCCAATTCCACCGTGTACATGGCTGCCAACACGAGCAGCGCGCCGGTCACCACGCGCCCGCTCAGAGAGTCACCGCCGAAGCTGACCCCGAACAGGCCCGCGAACACCGGTTCCATCGTCATCACCACTGCCGCGCGGGTCGGATCCAGGTGGGCCTGGGCCCAGGTCTGGACGAAGAAGGCGATCGAGGTCGCCGCGACCGCGGTCAGCAGGACCGCCCCCCAGGCTTTTCCGTCGGGCGGCGGAGCGAGGGAATCGGGTGCCGCCACGACGATCGAGATGAGTGCGACCGTCGAGAGCTGTACGACGGCAAGTCCTGCGGCGTCATGCGATGACGACCACTCGCCGAGGCCGACGATGTGAAGCGCGAACGCGAGCGCGCACAGCAGGGTGATTCCCGCGCCTCGTCCGATCGCGACGCCGTGCAGGGAGAGCAGCGCCAGCCCGCCGGTGGCGAGGGCGACCCCGAGCCAGGTGACTCGCCCGATCTTCCGCCGCAGGAGGACGGCGGAGCACAGTGGCGTGAAGACGACGAACAGCCCGGTGATGAAGCCCGAGACTGACGCGGGTGTGTGCTGCAAGCCAAACGTCTGGGCAACGTATCCGGCGCCTAGTGCGAGACCAAGAACGATGCCGCGCCGACGTCCCTGCGCGTCAAGCCGCGCGACCGATCGCGGTCGTACCGCGAACATCACAAGAGCCGCGACCGTGAACCGCCAGGCCAGGAAGTCCATGACCGGCATCCGCTCGACGGCATCCTTCACGACGACGAACGTCGACCCCCACACCGCCGTCACGCCGACCAGGGCGGCGATCGCCACCGCGGGCTTGGACACCTTCATGACTGCGTGCACGCTAATGGTCAGCGACGTCGTACGAAGTAGCACACAAAGTGGTGCCGAACTCGGACACTCGAGCGACAACCGTCACCTAGGCGGGGACTTTGTGTGCTACTTCGTGGCTGGACGGGAGGTGCTAGCTCGCTGCTTTTGCGGCCTGGTCGGCGTCGGCTTTGCGCTGTGCGGGTAGCAGTGCCGCGGGTGGGAGCAGCGAGCTTGCGGGCAGCGGCCGGCCGATCCCGTACCCCTGCGCATAGGTGACGCCGATCTCCTCGAGAATCTCCAGCGTCCGGTCCTCTTCGACGAACTCCGCGACCGTCTCCAGCTGAAGCTCGGTGGCAATCTGGACCAGCGCCCGTACGACGTACTGGTCGTGCGGGGAGTCCGCGATCTGCTTGATGAACTCACCGTCGATCTTCAACGAGTCGAACGGCAGGTGCTTCAGGTAGTAGAAGGAGCCGAAGCCGGCGCCGAAGTCGTCGAGCGACAACCCGCATCCGTGGTCGCGCACCATCCGCGCGAACCGTTGGGCCTGCGGCATGTCGGCGATCGCACTGGTCTCGGTGATCTCGAAGGTGACACACCGCCCAGGGACGTCGCCCGCCGCGAGCTCGCGTCGAACCACCTCGAGGATCGCAGGGTCTGCGACGGAGGCTCCCGAGATGTTGACCTGCATGTTGCAGTCGAGTCCGGCAGCGAGGTGGGCCCGGACCAACCGGAACGCGGCACCGATCACCCAGGTATCGATGTCGCCGATCAACCCGACCTGCTCGGCGACCGAGAGGAACTGCGAAGGCGGGATGCCGGAGTCGCCGTCGCCGAGGCGCAGCAGCAGCTCATGACGAGTGATCTCTCGGGTCTCGAGGTCAAGGATCGGCTGTGCCCACAGCTCGAAGCCGTCGTTGTCGAGAGCGGAACGGATTCGCTCCACCCATGACTGCCGGGTCTGCATCCGCTCGCGGCTGGTCTCGTCACCGGCAGCGATTGCCACGCGGTTGCGACCTGCCGCCTTCGCCTCGTACAGGGCGAGGTCGGCGTCGACGAGCAGCGTCTCGGGAGTGAGGTTGGGGCAGCCACCGAACGAGGCGACGCCGGCACTGGCGTTCACGCGGATCATCCGCCCCGACGCGTCCGGAACGATCGTCGTGAGCGCTACGGCGGAGATCAGGTCGCGGGCGATCTCGACCGCTTTGCTCTCGGTGCAGTCAGGCAGGATCACGGCGAACTCGTCACCACCAAGCCGGGCGAGCGTGTCGCCGGATCGCAGCCGCTGTTCGAGCGAGGCTGCGACGCTGCGCAGCACGGTGTCGCCGAGGGCGTGACCGCGGGTGTCGTTGATCATCTTGAAGTTGTCGAGGTCGATCAGGACAAGCGCGTGCTGTACGCCGCTGACCTGGGCAGCTGCGATCGTGTCCGCTACCTCGAGCTGCAGGCGCCGACGGTTGAGCAGCCCGGTGAGCGGGTCGTGGTCGGCGAGGTGCACCAGCTGCGCTTGGGTATGCGCTAGCTGGTCGCGAGTGCGGTCGAGCGCATCGCTCGCGACGTGAATCCGGTCCTGCATCTGGTTGAAGTGCTCGGCCATCGTGCCGAGCTCGTCTCTCGTCCGGATCTTGACCGGCTGCGTCTGCGGCACGGTAGTGCGTGCCTCGTCCAGCCGGCCCTCGCCGAGGGCAACCATCGCCTGCGTCAAGTCGGGCAGGGTCCGCTGCGCGAGCGAGCGGGCCGCTTCACCGACCTCGGTGACGAGATGGCTGATCAATCCGGGGAGAACAAGGCCGACCGACACCGTCAGCAACGCGACCGCGACGAAGATGTCCTGCAGCGCGGTGACGAGAGCCGGCTCGGTGTCAGGCACGTGGTGGACAGCGAGCAGGTAACCAGCGCCGTCCAGCGAGATGACGCCGATCATCGCGCCTGACAGCTTGGCGTGCAGTGAGAGCCGATGCTGGCGGGGAAGCCCCGCCCGCTTGCGGTCGCTGTACCGCCGCCAGGCGTAGGCCGCGGATCCGCTGTAGGCGAGTACGAGACCAAGCAGGACGTAGCTCAGGCCGTACTGCTCGAAGCCGAAGATCGTCGACGCGCCCCAGACGCCGGCCGCAATCAGGCCAAGGCCGATGGTGCCTCGTGGTGCACGCCACGGTCGTTCGAGATCGGGCTCGTTGCGGCGCAGCAGCCACACTGCGACCGATGGCAGGCAGATCCCGATCAGGTAGGTGAAGTTCGCGGCGGCGATGACGCTTGGCGGGTCGTCGCTCAGCAGAAAGGCGATCGCCATGCCGGCGGTCAGCAGCGTCGCGACGTACGGCGCATCGTGCTTGTTCCGCTTCGACAGCGAGCGGGGGAGCAGGCCGTCGTCGGCGAGCTGCGACAGCGTGCGCGCGGCGCCGGCGACCGGCTGCAGAGTGCCGTGCAGCATGTTCGACACCATGAACCAGACGGCGAACGTCTTGCCGGCCACACCGACCGCGGGCGCGAAGGTCGGGCCGAGGGTGCTCGCGAGGTCACCCTCGAGCGGATGCGGTCCGAGGACGCCGAGCCACACGATGGGGATCACGAGGAAGTAGATGGTGGCCATGCCGGCTGCGCCGAACATCGCCCGCGGAAGTGCGCGTGCGGGGTCCCGCATCTCGCCGACGTGGCACGCGGCGGCTTCGAAGGCCGGCGCGGCGAAGCCGATCAGGTAAAGACCGGCCATAGTGCTCGTCAGCACGCCGAACGCACCGTGGAACGGTGTCTCGAGGTGCCACGAGCCGGCGCGTTGCCAGTCGACGGTGCCGAATACCACCGGAATGATGCAAGACGCGAGAGCGAGTGCCGCGGAAGCGGCGCCGATCGCAGAGGCGGTGCGCGTCGCGTACTTGATGCCTCGCAGGTTGAGGAGCGCGAACCCAGCCACGATCATCGCAGCCATCAGATGGACCGGCACCATGGGCAGGTACCAGGAGTGGATCGCCTCGCTGGCAAGGATGGCAGTCAGGCCGCACGTCGGGATCCAGCCCCACCAGTACGAGACGCCGGTCAGGTTCGCGAGCACCGGGCTGTAGGGGCGGAACGCCTCGGCGCAGGTTGCCGAGATGCCGCCGACGCGGTTCGGCCACATGCAGACGAGCTCTGTCCAGCCCGGAAGTGCCGCCCACGACAGCAGGAGCCCGAAAATCAGCAGCGGTACGGCGGCGCTTCCCTGGGCGAGGAAGAGCGCGCCGATGATGAAGAGGCTCTGGTTGCTGCCTCCCATCGCGAGGGCAACCGTCTCTTTGACGCCGAGCACGCGGGGATGCGAGCGCCCAGCGTCTACTTCGGGCGTGGGTGTGGCCACGCTTTCCAGTCGGCGGCGTACCCCAGGTTGTTAGCGGTGCCCCAGATGATCTTGCTGCGCTGCCGAGAACACCCCGGTTTGCCCGACTAGTAGTAGTCGAGCTCGATGTGGGTGCCCTTGGGCTGGTTGCCGGTTGGCGTCTGCCGGAAGACCTTCTGTGGGCCGCCTGGAGCGAACGCCTTCGGGTCCGCCTTGAAGCCGGCGTCGACGATCCGTGAGATCGCCTCGCCCAGCGGCATCCCGACGACGTTGGGCACGGGGTAGAGGTGGGGGCCCCTCGACACGTAAAGCGTGACCTTGTCGCCGGCCTTCGCGTTCTTGCCGGCACCCGGGTCGGTGCTGATTGCCTGTCCGTCGGGGACCGTGTCGTCGTACTGGCGCGCGATGCGGACGACCAGACCTTCGGCCTTCAGCTCGTTGGCCGCGTCGGCCTCACTCTCGCCGGACACGTCCGGGATGACGACGGGCGCCGGGCCCTTGCTGACGTAGAGCGTGACGTCACTGCCTTCATCGACGGTCTGCCCCGCTGCGGGATCGGTCTTCACGACGTTGCCCTTGGCGATGTCGCTGTCGTAGATCCGCTTCGTGTCGCTGACCCCGATGTGCAGTCCGGTGAGGTTCGACGTCGCGGCCGCGACCGACTCGCCGGCGAGTGACGGGAGCTGGTGGTGCGCCGGACCGAGTGACATCCGCAAGGTCACAGTGCCGCCGTTGGAGATCCGGTCGCCCGGCCCGGGGCTCTCCTTCGCGACCTCGCCCTTCTCGAACTCGATGCTGTGGATCGGCGGCAGGTAGCGCACCTTCAGACCGGCGTCGGCCAGTGCCGCCTCTGCGGCCTGCTTGGTGTCGCCGAGCAGCTCCGGGGTGTGCGTGTAGCGGCCGACCGCGAAGTACCAACCGAGGATCGCTGCGAGCAGGATCGCGAAGGCGACGATGGCGGAGATGATGGGCCCACGTCGGCCGAACCTGTCCGCGAAGCCGGTCCGTCGCTGCGGGCGCGCCGGCGGAGCCCCTGCGCCAGTCTTGCCGTCGCTGGCCGGCACGGCCTGGGTCACCGCGCTCGTCGGCGCCGGCGTGGTTTCGGTGATCGGAGCGGTCATCGTCACCGGAAGGCCCGGTACGGCGGCGTGCAGACCGAGCCGTTCGCGCACATCCATGAGGGAGGCGTGGAGCTCTCCTGCGTCGGCGGGCCGCTGCGCCGGGTCGCGCGACGTCGCCCAGGTCACGAGCGCGTCGATCTGCGGCGGGATGCCGGCGGTCCGCGTGCTCGGTGCCGGGATGTCCTCGTAGGCGTGCTTGTGCAGCACGGCGTATGCGCTGTCGCCGGTGTAGGGAACGGCACCGGTGAGGAGCTCGAACATCACGACGCCGGCGGAGTAGACATCCGAGCGCTCGTCGGCGGTGCCGTGCTGGAACTGCTCGGGCGCGAGGTAGGCCGCCGTGCCGAACAACACCGATCCGGTAGTGGTGACGGTGCTGCCCGCGACCGCGCGCGCGAGCCCGAAGTCGGCGACCTTCACGCGCCCGTCAGCAGTGATGAGGACGTTCTCCGGCTTGATGTCGCGGTGCACGAGACCGGCGCGGTGCGCAACCGACAGCGCGGCCAGCACGTGGTCCATGACGGTGACGGCCTCGGCGGGCGACAGCGGGCCGCGGTCGCGCAGGACCTGACGCAACGTCGCGCCGGGGACGTACTCCATGACGAGGAACGGGCGGTCGCCGTCTGTGCCCTGGTCGTAGACGGCGACGACGTTGGGGTGGGACAGGCGCGCCGCCGCGCGCGCTTCGCGCTGGAAGCGGGCGAGCGTCTCCTGATCACCGGCGAGGTGGGCGTGCAGCACCTTGACCGCGACGCGGCGGTCGAGGCGGGTGTCCGTCGCGAGGTAGACCGACGCCATGCCGCCGTGGGCGATGAAGGACTCGACGCTGTAGCGGCCTTCGAGCAGCCGACCGACCAGCGGGTCGCTCAGCGTGGAATCCATCACGAGAAGTCTAGGTGCCGACACTTGCTAGATCCGGTTGCCGACGCGGTCTAGAACCGGCCGCGCAGGGCCATCACGTTGGCGACGTACTGCTTGGTCGAGGGATACATCCCGTGGTCCCGGACCGACTGCAGGCCCTGGTAGTACCCCGCGATCGCCTGCCGCATGTTCTTTGCCTCGTGCGTCAATACCGACAGCAGCGCAACCCCGGCCGTGATGTTGTCCCGGGCGTTGAACAGGTCGAGCTTGCGATGTACGACGACCTCGGACAGCCATGCGCCGGTGTAGGGCATGACCTGCATCGTGCCGATCGCGCCGACCGGCGAGACCTCGCGCATGTTGAAGCCGGATTCCTGCCACGAGATCGCGAGCGCGAGCGTCGGGTCGAGGTGCCAGCGTGCCGCGATCGCCCGGATCAGGCGTGGGATCTGCTCCCGCGTCGGCTCGGGGTGATGTGCGAGGAAGCGGCGCTCACGCTCGATCAGCGCCGAAGTGTGTGCCGCTGCGCTGTGCACGTGCTGCGGGATGGCGAGGCGCTGCCCGAGCACGATGACGAGCGACTTCGGCAGGTGGTTGCGCCGAGCGATGGTGTCGCGAGAGACGTGGTAGCGCGCCGCGAGCCCGTCGACGGTGTCGCCCTCGACCACGGTGTGCCACCGGATCACGGTGCGACTGGTGTTGTGGTGAGGGGAGCTGTGGTGGGCGTGGTGGTGGTGGCCGCGGTGGCCGGTCACCGTCGGGACCCGCAACGTCTGGCCGGCGTAGATGAGGTCACCGTTGCCGGGCAGGTCGTTCAGCTTCACCAAGCGGTCGACCGACGTGTGGTACCTCGCCGCGATCGCCGACAGCGTGTCGCCCGAGTGCACCCGGATCAGCGTGATGCCGGACGCGGAGGCAGTCACCACCGCCGCAAGGGTGAGCGGGATGACGATCGAGCGGACGGGCAGCCTCACGAGGGGAGCTCCCTGGGGAAGGGGACGGGGCTAGCAGCGCGTTGATCAACGTACGACGCCTGTTACGGGTGTGGCCAGCGTGACACGCGTGAATCTGGCACGATCTGCCCCATGTCGGCGGCCCCATGGACCCTGCTAGCCCTACCTCCGTTGCCCGCGGAGGTGCTGACGATGCTCTTCGCCGATGTGCCGGTCGAGCTGGTCATCCCCGACGCGCGCACCCCTGAGGCCGCGCTCGAGGCGGCTGCGAGCGCTGACCTCCTGCTCGGCGACTGGACCGCGACACTGCGCGTCACCGCAGATCTCGTTGGCGCAGCGCCCCGTCTGTCGTTCATCCAGCAACCCAGCGCCGGGGTGGATGCGATCGACGTCGACGCCTGCGCCGCCGCCGGGATCGCGGTTGCCAACGCCGGTGACGCCAACGCGGTCAGCGTCGCGGAGTGGTGCATCGGCGCGACGTTCGCCGCGATGCGCTCGTTTGCCTACGGCGACCGCGAGGTCCGCGCGGGCAGCTGGCCGCAGCTGGAGATCGCCAACCGCGGCGGCGGCGAGGTCACCGGGCGTCGGGTCGGCATCATCGGGATGGGACGTATCGGCCGCGAGTGCGCGTCCCGCTACGCCGCGCTCGGCTGCGACGTCGCGTACTGGAGCCGCACCAGGCGCGACCCGGTGGAGTCCGGCGGCGCGCGGTGGCTGGAGCTCGACGACCTGCTCCGCCACTCCGAGATTCTGGTCGTTGTCATCGCGCTTGCTGACCGAACCCGCGGACTGCTCGGCGCGGAGCAGCTCGCGTTGCTTCCGCCCGGCGGCTACCTCATCAATGCGGCACGGGGCGGGATCGTCGACGAGTCGGCGCTGGTGGCCGCCGTGCGGGCCGGCGCGCTCGCGGGCGCGGCACTCGACGTCTTCGACACCGAGCCGCTTCCCGACCCACACCCGCTACGCGACGACGACCGGATCGTGCTGTCCCCGCACGCGGCGGGCGCGACCCGGCAGGCGCAGGCACGGCTGATCCAGGGGATCGTCGCCAACATCAACCGTGCAGCGACCGGCGAGCCAGTCCTTCACGTGGTCAACGGGATCGATCCGCTGATCAAGCGCCGGGACGCCTGACGCTGACGACGCCGTTCTCGATGTGTGTCTCGAACTGTGGCGCGGGTGCCGTCGCCGGACCGTGAATGACGGCACCGTCGGCGAGGCGGAACGTCGAGCCGTGCCACGGGCACACGACGCATCCCTGACCCCCTGATGCGACGAAAGAGCCTGCCGACAGCGGCGCGCCGAGATGCGGGCAGCTGTTCGCGAGCACGTCGACGTGAGCTCCGCGCCGTACGACGAGCAAGTCGACGCCCTCGACCTCGCGCCGCGTCGGCACACCGTCGGGCAGGTCGTCGAGCCGGGCGAGGGTGTGCCATCCCGCGGGGAACCGCTGCACCGCATCGGTCGCGCGTGAGACGCCGGCGGCCTGCCGATAGGAGAGGTGTCCGCCGAGGTAGCCGGCGACCGCGACGAAGCCGAGCCCGGCGTAGGACCACAGCCGGCCCCGCCAGTGGCTACCGCGAGCCCGTGCGGCGAGCGATCCGACATAGCAGCTGAACGCGCCCGCGGCGGTCGCTGCGTGGACCAGGCCGACCCGCTGCTGTGGCTCGTCGAGCTCCGACCAGTCGGCCCACCCCGCGACGATCGTCGGCACGTAGGCGGCGCAGCCCGTCGCGATCAGGCTGGTCGCCGCTGGTCCGCCCCCCGGCGTCAGGTCGACGACCGCAGCCGCCGACCACATGCCGATCGGGAGATGGGTCAGCATCGGGTGGAGCGGATGTCCGAGCCACACGCCGTGCAGCGCGTCGCGCGCGGCGCCCGGCTTCAGCGCCGACCGGACGATCGTGCGAACGGCTCCGACAACAGGATCTAGCCGGCGCGCGCCTTCAATCCGTACGACGGCATCCGGAACCTTGCTGGCCGTGGGCATTCAGCCTCCAAGTAGTCCTTCCATCGGCGATGATGCCTGTGCGTGCCAGCGCCGGGGGATCCGACCCGCCTGGTGGGCGAGCCGGCCGGCCTCGACAGCTCGGGCCATCGCCGTTGCCATCATGACGGGCGCGCGGGCGCGCGTCACTGCTGATGCCACAAGTACCCCGTCGCAGCCCAGCTCCATCGCCGTCGCTGCATCACTCGCCGTACCGATTCCGGCATCGAGGATGACCGGAACGTTCGCGCGCTCAACGATCATCGCGATGTTGTGCGGGTTGCGGATCCCCAGTCCCGACCCGATGGGCGCCCCGAGTGGCATCACGGCGGCGCAGCCCGCCGCCTCGAGCCGGGCGGCGAGCACCGGATCGTCGTTCGTGTAGGGGAGTACGACGAAACCGTCCGCGACACATCGCTCGGCGGCGTCGAGCAGCTCGATCGGATCGGGCAGCAGCGTGTGCTCGTCTGCGATGACCTCGAGCTTCACCCAGCTGGTCTCGAGCGCCTCGCGGGCGAGACGTGCAGTGAGCAGCGCTTCGCTTGCGGTCGCGCACCCGGCCGTGTTGGGCAGCACCCGGATCCCGAGCCGGCGTACGACATCGAGAACCGACCCGGCGGCGTTGGGGTCGACGCGCCGCATTGCAACAGTCGTGAGCTCCGTGCCGCTGGCGGCGAGTGCGGCTTCGAGCGCGTCCAAGCTGCTCGCACCGCCGGTACCCATGATCAGTCGCGACGTCAGCTCGACGTCGGCGATCACGAACGGGTCGTCACTCATCGCCGTCAGCCTCCCTGAACCGCTGTGAGGACTTCCACCCGGTCACCTGCTGCCAGCGATCGTGATGCCCAGTCATGGCGAGGGACCACTTCATCGTTCACCGCGACTGCGCACCCCGACTCTGCCGGTGTGATCATGGCCACTGCCATGGCGACGGTGCAGTCATCCGGCAGCTCCTGGGGTTGACCGTTGAGAGTGACTGCCGTCATGTGCCCACTCCCGCGAACCGCGCAGGCGACACGAGTGCCGCCAGCTCGGCGTCGTCGTCGGTGCCGTTGACCGCAGCAACGACAAGGTCGGTCGTTACCGGGGTGAGCAGGATGCCGTTGCGGTAGTGGCCCGTGGCGAGGATCAGACCTGCCACCTCGGTGGTACCGATGACCGGGCGGTTGTCCGGCGAACCCGGACGGTGGGCGGCCGTCATCTCGATCATCTCCAGCTCGTCGATCGATGGGAAGACAGCTCGCGCGTCGCGCAGCAGCTCACGCACCGCACCGGCACGCACGGTCGTGTCGAACCCTGCCTCCTCGACGGTCGCGCCGACGACGAGCTCACCGTCAGTGCGCGGCACGAGGTAGACCTCGTGGCCGTTCACGAAGCCGCGAACGCTGCGGGTCGGCAGCTCGCCGCTCCCGGCGCGAGTACGAAGCCGGAGGATCTCGCCCTTGACCGGTCGCACCCGCGGTCGAATCGGGTCGGGTACGCCTTCGATGTCCGCCGACCAAGGCCCGGCCGCAAGTACGACCGTCCCTGTGCTGATCCGATCCCCGGACCCCAAGCGCACGCCGTGAACCTGCTCCGCGGCAATGTCGATGCTCGCGACTGCGACTCGAACCAGGGACGGCCCGACTGCGTCGAGCAGTGCGGCACACAGCCGCCGGTTGTCGACCGAGTGGTCGCTACGCACGTGCAATCCGCATCTGACGTCCGGGCTCAGGCCCGGCTCTAGAGCGCGACACTCCCGCGAGGTGAGCAGCTCGGAATCAAGACCGAGGGAGTGCTGAAAGTCATGCAGCTCACTCAGCAACGCGCGGTCGCCGGCGTCGGTCGCAGCGACCAGCATGCCGTCCGTCCGAAGCCCGACGTGATGACCGGTCGCAGCCTCGAGCTCCGCAACGAACGAGGGGTAGCGGCGCAGCGACTCGACGCCAAGCGCGAGCAGCTGCTCCTCGCCGTACCTCACCTCCGTGACCGGCGCGAGCATTCCGGCTGCGGCGTGTGAGGCTGCGTGGGCCGGTTCGGGGTCGACGACCGCCACCCGTTTGCCTTCTTGTGTGAGCCGCCAGGCGGCCGCGAGACCGATCGCACCCGCGCCAACGACGACTACGTCGTACGTGTCGCCGTTGCTCACCTCGACTCCCTTCGCCGGCATTACCCGGATCAGGTTCAACGGTCGACGGCGGTGCCGTCCTCTCAGCCCGTCTAAGGCTCCCGTGCAATCCCCACCGTACGCCGTCCGCGAGCCCGCATAGGGTTGGCGTCGTGACGCTCGCCGACCTCAGTGCGGAGTGGCTGACCCTGGGCGAGTTCGCCGAGCGAATCGCGGAGCGGCCGAGCCGGGTTAAGGACTTGATCCGCGAACGTCGCCTGATAACGGTCGGCGTCGGAGATCCGCCGGTCGAGCGCATTCCGGTGGAGTTCATCCACGAAGGAGAGCTGATCAAGGGGCTCAGCGGCGCGCTCACGGTACTTGCCGACGCCGGCTTCTCGCCGGTCGAGACAGTGACGTGGCTGCTTTCAGAGACCGACGCGCTTCCTGGACGCCCGGTCGACCTCATGGCTGCTGGACGGCACACCGCCGTGAAGCGTCTCGCAATGGCGCTCGCCTTCTAGGCCGTGGACGGTGCCGCGCGGCGCGCGCGACTGGCTGAGGCGCGGCTCTACCTGTGTGTCGACGGCCGTCGTGACAAGGGCGATCTCGAGTCGTTCCTCGACGCGGCGTTGGGCGGTGGCGTCGACATCGTCCAGCTGCGCGAGAAAGGGCTCGAGGCGCGCGAGGAGATCGCACTCGCCGAGGTGTTCGCTGAAGCAGCGCGCCGGCATGGTGCGCTGTTCGCCATCAACGACCGCGCGGATGTGGCGCGGGCCGTCGACGCCGACGTCCTGCATGTCGGGCAGGGTGATCTGCCGGCCCGGGTGGCTCGGTCGATCGTCGGGCCGGATGTCGTGATCGGCCTGTCGAGCCACTCCGACGCCGAAGCGACAGCGGCCAGCCTCGATGCCGACGTCGACTACTTCTGCGTCGGCCCGACCTGGCCGACGCCGACGAAACCCGGTCGGGCAGCACCCGGCCTGCCGCTGCTGCGTCACGCCCACTCCCTCCCAACCAACCGGCCGTGGTTCGCGATCGGCGGCATCGACGAGCGCAACCTCGCCGAGGTTCTCGATGCCGGCGCGCAACGCATCGTCGTAGTTCGCGCCGTCACAGAGGCGTCTGATCCGAGGGCTGCTGCGGAAGCCCTGAAGCAGCGGCTCGTCGGCTGATGCTGTACCTCGCGGTGATGGCGGCATGCGTCGTCGTGACGTTGCCGCTAGAGCTCGTCATCGGCGCACGTGTCTACTCGCGGCCTCGCCGGCTCCTGCTCACGTTGGTTCCGGTCCTTGTCGTGTTCGTGACGTGGGATGTGTTGGCGATCCACGCGAAGTTCTGGTTCTACCGGCATCTCACCGGTGCGCGACTCGGCAACCTTCCGATCGAAGAGCTGGTCTTCTTCGTGGTGATCCCAATCTGTTCTGTTCTCACCTTCGAGGCCGTGGGGCGGCTGCGCCCGGCCTGGCTGGCTGGGGAGGCCGGCCGGCGAGAGCCGCCTCGGCGGGCGGGTGGGATGAGAGAAGAGAAGTGACCTACACCATTGCCGCCGTCATCGGAGTCGCGTTCGCGGCGGTGCTGGACCTCGCTGTGCTGCGCACCAAGCTGCTGCGCCGCAAGGCGTTCTGGGCGTCGTACGCGATCATCTTCGGCTTTCAGCTGCTCGTGAACGGGATCCTCACCGGAAAGCGGCTGGTGGTGTACGCACCCGACAAGATCCTCGGCGACGCGACACCGCACCTGCTCGGCGGGTGGCGGATCGCGGATGCGCCCGTCGAGGATCTGCTCTTCGGCTTCTCGCTCGTCGTACAGTCCCTCGCCTGGTGGGTGTGGTGGGGTCGCCGAGCGCCATCTGGCAGTGCTAGAGCCCGCTCAAGTGGCGCTGGCGATTCGACGTGACACATGCCGAGCGACTGACGGCGCAGCTGCTCTCTGGAGAGCGGCCGGCCACCGCTGAGGCGGCGGTCTCGCACTTGCTCGCGGTGCAGGCACAGGACCTGCGTGGCTTTCGGCTCGCGATCCGTCCACGTACGACCGGGACTTCGGTTGCTGATGTCGAGGCGGCGCTCACCGACCGCCGCTCGCTCATCGTGAGCTGGCTCAACCGCGGCACGTTGCATCTCGTTGCGGCAGCCGACTACTGGTGGCTACATCCTTTGACGACTCCGCAGCTCGCGACGGGTAACGCGACTCGCCTCAAGCAAGAGGGCGTGTCGCCGACGTTGGTTGATCGTGGCGTCGAGGTGATTGCCCGCGCGGTTGTGGCGAACGGACCACGGACTCGCAGCGAGCTGCGCTCAGCTCTCGATGCCGATGGCGTGCCGACTGCCGGCCAGGCGCTTGTCCACCTTCTTGTCGCGGCGTCGTTGCGCGGCGACCTGATCCGCGGACCGCTCCGCGGCAAGGAGCAGTGCTTCGTCAGCGCTGCGGACTGGCTGGGTGATCCGCCGCCGCCGATGGAGCGGGAGGAGGCACTGGGCCTGCTCGCGCGTCGCTACCTCGTCGGTCACGGTCCGGCGGCTGACCGTGATCTCGCCAAGTGGGCCGGCATCACGATGCGCGACGCACGCCGCGGCATTGCTGTCGCATCAGGCGCTTTGGTCGAGCGAGATGGCCTGTACGACATCGGCGACCGACCGATGGCAGCGCCGACTCCCGCGCCGACGTTGCTCGGCCCCTTCGATCCCGTGCTGTGCGGTTGGGAGTCCCGCGATCCGATCGTGGGACAGCACGTCGGGCTCGTGACGAACAACGGACTATTCCGGTCATTCGCGCTCGTCGACGGCCGCGCCGTCGCGACGTGGGGACTCGACAGCGGCGTCGTCACGATCCGCCTGCTCGAGAAGATCAAGGCGGCCGACCTCCGCGCGCTGAGAGCCGATGCGGCCGACGTGTTGCGCTACCTCGGCTTGCCGGAGACCGGCGTCGTCGTACAGCCCTGACGGACGCGCGCTACTCCCGGCTCTTCTTGAACCCGGTCGGCAGCATCAGGAGCCCGGCGAACACCAGCGTCAGCGCGAGTGATCCCGTCTCGCCAGCCTTGTCGAACGTCGTCAGGCCGTCCAAGTGGTCGAGGTGAAAGATCAAGTGCGGAAGGCTGAAGACGGCCCACGCCGCACCGGCGAGCCGCAGCAGCTCTACTGACCGTCGCCCGAGCGCCCAGACGCTCACGACCAGCAGTGAGAGGTACAGGCCACCGACATCGCGCACCAGGTGCTCGTCGTACGGTCCTGCGGTCGAGACCCAGTGATGACCAGCGCCGGGAAAGGACGTGTAGAAGGAGTGCGGCGCGATGACAGCCCACAGCCCGACGTCCGCCGCCGACAGGGCGAGGATCCCCACCATCACGAGCTTCGCCCTAATGCTCACACCACCAGGACGAGGTTGCGGCTCAGGTTGTGACATCTCGCCTACTCGACGGTCGTGGAGACAGCGGCCGTTGGCATTCCGGCAAGGCTGACGCGGACCTCGAACGTCGATCCGCTCGGCGCGTCGAACGTCGTGCTCGGGCTGATCTCCCGGCGGGTGAGCTGGAACGTGAGCGGCTCGCCGGGCTGCACGGTCACTGACGCGTGCTTACAGCCTGGTGTCCGGTTGTCGATCACGCCGGACCCCGACTGAGGACGGTTTCCTTTGCTGACCCGCGTCTGCACCGAGTAGGTCGGACAGGGCACGAGGGCGACCGGCTGGTCCGAGGTGTTGGAGATCGTCACCTCCACCCCCGCGGGCTCGTCGGTAGTCGTTGTGCCGAGGAAGCGGGCGCTGGTGGTCAGGCGAAGGAACGACGGCGGCGCAGGTTGAACCGGCCCTCGTGTCCAACCGACCGGACCATCGGTCAAGGTCGAGGTGACCGCTGCAGCGGGGTCGTCTGGACATGTCGGTGTCGGCCCGTCGTACGGCACGTCAAGAAGCCCTAGGTCGCCCTTCAGCTTCATGACGACGTACCGCGGAGCCTCGCCGCAGTACTGGCCGAACCAACCGAACCCCCATGCCGCGCGACCGCCTGCCAGGTACCTCGTGCCGAAGGTGTCGTAGGCAGGGTTGATCGCATTCGCGCGCCCGAGCCCAACATCCAATGCCTCGCCGTTCGCGGCGACGAAGCCGCGTGGACCCTTGCTGATCGGGAGCGAGCACCGCAGCTTTCCCCAGGGCTTCTTGTGGTAGATCTTCGTTCCCTTGAGCTCGATAACACCCATCACGCCGTCGGGGGAGGGCTGGGTGAAAGCCACCGCCTGAATCTGGCCCGGCTTGCACGCTGGTCGTCGGATCTGGATCGGGCCGCTCGATGGCAGAAACATCGCAGGTGGCGGCGCGAAGAACGACTCAGCCCCGGGATGCAGACCGGCAATCGGAACTGCGCCGGTGGCGGCATGTGCCCCGTCCGCGGGCAGCGCAAGTGAGGTCGTAACGGCGAGTGTCGCCACCAGCGCGAAGGGCGCTCGAGCTCTCATGCAAGCAATGTGCCAGATGTCAGGGGCGGGCGCGGCGGGCCCGGTTCCAGGCAGGTAGGTAGATGGCGAGCCGGCGGGGGAGGCTCACCGATGCACGGCGGTCTAGGACTTGGTAGCCGTTGCGTTCGATCGCATCGAGGATTCCGCGGTAGAGCCGGAAGGCGGTACGCACGCAGTCACGTGACGACGGGTGCAGCAGCTCGATGCCGGGTTCGGCCGACCGATAGAGCTCGTGTGCTCGGCTGATCTCGAAGGCGAGCAGTGCCTTGATGTTGGCGTCGACCTTGCCCGCAAGAAGGTCGTCCGCGGTCACGCCGAACGCCGTGAGGTCGTCCTTCGGCAGGTAGACCCGCCCGCGCGCGAGGTCCTCGCCGACGTCGCGGATGAAGTTGGTCAGCTGGAACGCGATGCCAAGGGTCCGCGCGTACGGCTCGGCCTCGTTCAAGGTGCCAGGCACCGTCCCGAGGACTGGCAGCATCTGCGAGCCGATCGCCGCGGCTGAGCCCTGCATGTACACGACGAGGTCGTGCCACGTTCCGTACTCCGACGTCGTGAGATCCATGCGCATCGAAGCGAGGAAGTCGTCGAACAGGTGCAGCGGGATGTTGTTGCGCACGATCGCGTCGTGCACCGCCGGCATGATCGGGTCCTCGCCGGCGCCTCGCAGCAACAGCTCGGTCCACTCCGTCAGCTGACGGTCACGCTCTGCGACGTCGATCGCCGGGTCGATCGCATCGACGATCTCGTCGGCACGGCGCGCAAAGCCGTAGAGCGCGTGGACCGCGGGACGTTTCGCCGGCGGCAGAAGCAGCGTCGAGAGGTAGAAAGTGCGCCCGTACGCCGCGTTGACAGCACGACAGGCGCGGTACGACGCGCGCAGCCGCGGGTCGACGATCCCGGCCGAGTCAAGCGCGCGCCAGTGGTTCATCGGCTCGCTCCGACCACCCGCTCGGCAGCGAGCCGCCCGGACAGCAGGACCATCGGAACGCCGACGCCGGGCTGCGTGCCGGTGCCGACGAACATGATGTTGTCGAACGCCAGGTTGGACGGCCGGAACGGCCCAGTCTGACCGAAGCTGTGCGCGATCGAGAACGGCGTACCCGCAGCTAGCCCACGGCGCTGCCAGTCGGCGGGCGTCGTCCACGACTCGACTTCGACGCTGTCGGCGAAGCCGCGATAGCCCAGGGTCTCGAGTCGCTCCACGATCTGGTCACGGTATCCGGGGCCGACCCGGTCCCAGTCGGTCGCGCCGCCGAGATTCGGAGTCGGCACGAGGACGTACCAGGAGGACTTGCCCTTCGGCGCCAACGACGGGTCGGACACCGTCGGCACTGAGACGAGCAGTGAAGGGTCGCGTGGCGGGACCTGCTCATCGATCAGCTGGCGGAACGTCTCGCGCCACGCCTGCCCGAAGTGGATCGTGTGGTGGGCGAGGTCGTCAGTCGCGAGTGACGACCCGGCGAGCAGCAAGGCACAAGACGGGGAGTAGTCGAGTCGAGACAGCCGCCGGGGGGCGGAGCCTTCAGGCAGCAGGTCCCAGGCACTCGCCAAGTCGGGGTTGAGGACGACTACATCGGCTTCGATCCGGTCGCCGTCGGCGGTGTGCACCGCCACTGCGCGAGATCCGTTCATCTCCACCCGCGTCGCAGTTGTGCCGTAGCGGATCTCGACGCCGTGCTTGGTCGCGGCTGCAGCCAGCGCGGCCGGTACGGCGTGCATGCCGCCGACTGGAAACCACACCCCGGCAACGCAGTCCATGTAGGCGATCACCGCGTAGATCGCGAGTGCGTCGTACGGCGAGCGGCCGGCGTACATCGCCTGGAACGTGAAGATCCGACGGAGCCGGTCGTCCGTGAAGAACGAGTTGACCTTCGGCGCTAGACGTCGGAATCCGCCCATCGCAACCAGGCGGGCAAGCGACGGGCGCACGAGGTCGAGCGGACCGTCGAGATTGCGGTCGATGAAGTCGCTGCGCTCCAGGTCGTAGAGACGTCGCGCGAAGTCCGCGAACTTGCGGTAGCCCTCGGCGTCACGAGCACCGATGACCTCGCGGATCTGCTGGGTCATCGCGTCGACATCTGCAATGACGTCGAGCGACGAGCCGTTCGCGAAGCGTGCCCGGTACGCCGGCTCGACGCGCGTGAGATCGAGCCAGCTGTCGAGCTCTTCGCCGACGCACGCCAGCGCGTCCGCGATCAGGTCCGGCATGGTGAGCACCGTCGGCCCGGTGTCGAAGCGGAAGCCATCGGTCTCGAGCAATCCGGCTCTGCCGCCGGGAACTGACTCGCGCTCGACAACCGTGACGCGACGTCCCGCACCGGCGAGCCGCAACGCCGCAGACAGGCCACCGAGCCCGGCCCCGACAACGACGACGCGGTCGGTCGGTCCGCTCACCAATCGCATGCGCGAGAGCTGCCTACTCGTGCCGGTAGCTCGCTGCGCCGGCCAGGAGGACGAGCTCGCGTTGCGCGCCTCGCTCGAGCCCGACCTCATTGAGAGCGGCGAGCGCCTCGTCGAGTCGCGTCGCGATCATCTCTTCCACCTCCGCGGCGGCGCCGCTCGCGGTGATGACTCCGCGCGCCCGCTCCACGTCGTCCGTCGAGAGGTCCGCCTGGCCGAGAACGCCGCGGAGGAACTCGCGGTCGGACAACGATCCACGGGAAAGCGTGAGCGCGATGAGCACGGTCTGCTTGCCCTCGCGGAGGTCGTCCCCGGCGGGCTTACCGGTGGTGGCGGGCTCGCCGAAGACACCGAGCAGGTCGTCGCGCAGCTGGAACGCCTCGCCGAGCGGAATGCCGTACTTGGAGTACGCCTGAGTGATGTCGTCGCCCGCCTTGGCGATGGCGGCCCCGAGATGCAACGGCCGCTCGACCGTGTACTTCGCGGACTTGAGACGTGCGACTCGCAGCGCGCGATCGACGGTCGTCTCCCCGCGGGCTTGCTCGAGGACGTCCAAGTACTGCCCGACCATCACCTCGGTGCGCATCGCGGAGGAGATGGGGCGAGTCCGTCGTAGCGCGCCGTCGTGGAGTCCGCTGTTGGCGAGCATCGTGTCCGACCACGCGAGCAACAGGTCGCCGATCAGGATCGCCGCCGCCGCGCCGAAGTCGGCAGGGGCACCTGACCAGTCCGATCTGCGGTGCAGGTCCGCGAACCGCTGATGCACGGCCGGTCGGCCGCGGCGGGTGTCGCTGTTGTCGATCAGGTCGTCGTGGATCAAAGCGCACGCCTGCAGCAGCTCCAGGCTTGCGGCCGCGTGGACCAGGGCCTCGGAGTCCTCGCCACCGGCAGCCAGCGCGCCCCAGAAGCAGAAGGAAGGTCGGAGGCGCTTGCCGCCGTCCAGGACGAACTCGCTTGCCGCATCCGCGACCGGGCCGAGATCCGCTCCGATCGCGCGCATCTCGGCCGTCGCGGGACCGATGAAGTCGCGAAGCGCCGCGTCAAAGCGCTCCCGAACGGCGTTGCTCACCCGCCGATCGTCTCCCATGCCGCAAAAGTGCCAAGCAGGCCCGCTGGGCTTTGGCCGATACTGGGGAGGTGCCTGGGGCTGCCACGGTGCGGGGAACGCCCGCCACCCGTATGACGATTCGCGAGCTGCTGGCGAGCGGCAAGCGGTCGTACTCCTTCGAGTTCTTCCCGCCCAAGACCCAGGACGGCGAGCGGGCGCTCTGGCAGGCGCTGCGCGAGGTTGAGGCGCTGCACCCCACCTTCGTCTCCGTGACGTACGGCGCTGGCGGATCCACCCGCGACCACACCGTCTCGATCACCGAGCGGATCGCCGGTGAGACGACACTGACCGCGGTCGGGCACCTGACGGCGGTCAATCACTCGATCGCCGAGCTGCGGCATGTGATCGGGCAGTACGCCGACGCCGGGATCCGCAACGTCCTCGCGCTTCGCGGTGACCCGCCCGGGGATCCGCAGGGCAACTGGGTCGCCCACCCCGAAGGCGTTGCCTACGCCTCCGACCTGGTCAAGCTGGTTCGCGAGTCAGGCGACTTCTGCGTCGGCGTAGCGGCGTTCCCGGAGAAGCACCCGCGGTCGCCCGACTTTGAGTCGGACGTGCAGTTCTTCGTCGACAAGTGCCGGGCCGGCGCGGACTTCGCGATCACGCAGATGTTCTTCCGCGCGGAGGACTATCTCCGGTTGCGCGACCGCGTCGTTGCGGCAGGCTGCGACGTACCGATCCTTCCGGGCATCATGCCCGTCACCAACGTCTCGCAGATCGAACGCTTCGCGGTGCTCTCAGGCGCGGCCTTCCCAGCTGACCTCGCCGAACGGCTGCACGCCGTCGAGGACGACCCGGCCGCCGTGCGTTCGATCGGCGTCGAGGTCGCGACCGAGCTGTGCGAGACGCTGCTCGCGGAAGGCGTACCGGGCTTGCACTTCATCACCCTGAACCGCTCGACGTCATCGCGTGAGGTCTACCAGCGGCTAGGAATCCAGGCCGACCGCTAGCGACGTCGCCTGCGCTTCAGGTCGCGTTGTACGACGGCTGCCGCCGAGCGGCCACTGGCACCCCACACCCCGCCGCCGGGATGCGTCGACGCGCCGCAGATGAACACGCCCTCATGCGGAGTCCGGTACGTCGACCAACCTGGCAGGGGCCGCAGTCCGAACAGCGCGTCGATCTCGGTCTCGACGTGCATGACGTTGCCGGCGTGCAGCCCCAGCTCGCGTTCCAGATCGAGCGGCGTCTGCACCAACCGGTGGATCACCCCGGACGAGAATCCGGGAGCCCACCGGTCTACCGAGCCGAGCAGCGCGTCGCCGACTCGCTCTCGCTCGCTCTCCCAGTCACCGGTGCGCAGCTCACGCGGATGCCACTGCGCCCACACCGACACGATGTGCTGGCCGGCTGGAGCGAGCGAAGAGTCGACCGCACTAGGCGTCATCACGATCAGCGGTGGATCACTCGACGGCTCGCCCCGAAGGAAGTCGCCGTAGGCCGCACGCAGCTGTGCGGGGGAGTCGACGAGCAGCTGCATGGAGGTGTGCGCCCCCGGTACCTCGACCTGGTAGCGAGGCAGCTGGTCGGTGAGAACCCGCATCACCATCCCGAGGCCGTCGCCGATGCGAACGGCTCGTTGCGCCTCGGTGTCGCCGAGCATGCGCGCGGTGTCCGCGACGTGGCAGGCAGCAAGCACGGCGCGAGAAGCGATGCGCTCACCCGACTCGGTCCTCACTGTGCAGGTCGAGCCTGCGCGCGGTTCGATCGAGGTCACTGGATCGGCGGTGCGAATGCTCGCGCCGTACGACGACAGCCGTTCGGCGAGTGTCTCGCTGAGTCGTCCGCTGCCGCCGCGGGGCCGGCCCGCGTGCTGTAGATGAAACAGGGCGGCGGTCCCGGCCATCGGAGCGGTGCCGACCGCGTGCGGCGGTGGGCCCGACTGTGCCGCCCACCATCCGAGTGCGGCGCGCAGCCGTGGGTTGCTGAACTGACGAGCCAGCAGCGCTTCTGCCGGCTCAACAAATGCATGGACCACCTCGGCTGCCTTGCCGCGCTGGCCACGCAACAACGACACGCCACGCCGGCCGAGCGACGACATCGTGGGCGGTGCCGCTGCCACGTCGAGGAACCACTCCATACGTGGCATCCACTCGGTGATGAAGTCGCGGTACGACGCGGCGTCGCCGGCGCCACAAGCCGCCTCGATCGAGGCGCACGTCTGGTCAAGGTCACTCGAGAACCGCAGCGGCCCGTCGGGGTGGGGGAGGACCCCCCACGGCTCGACGTCGTCGTACTGCAGGCCGATCTCGCCGAGTCGCAGGTCTTCGACGATGCCGGTGTGCCGCACCATCACATGGACGCTCGACCCGCGGTCGACGCGGACGCCCGGCCAGCGCTCGACCGTCGACACCGCGCCGCCGATCACCGAGTCGCGCTCGACCACCTCGACGTCGAGGCCCGCGCGGGCGAGATAGCAAGCGGCGACGAGCCCGTTGTGGCCGGCGCCGACCACGACAACGTCACGCAACGTCTAGGGCTGCTTCGTTCGGGATCAAAGATCGATTCCCATGATCGCGTAACACTCCGAGCTGCCAGGAAAGTAGAAGCCGCAGACGAGATCCTGGAACCCGAACGAGCGATACAGCAGTCGAGCCGGAGACTCGGTGTCAGGGGTCGACAGCACGGCCCGGGTCGCGTCCGTGCGTGACAGCACATCGGTCAGCAGCTGCCGGCCTAGGCCGTTGCCCTGGTGGGCAGGCAGGACGTGAAGCTCCGCAAGCTCGAAGCCGTTGCGAAGCCAGCGTTTGGAACCGTCACGCCCCAACGCCTGGGAGACGGTGTCGTGCCACCACTGCCCGCCGGCCCCGAGGTAGCCGTAGCCGAATCCGATGAGGTCGCCATCCGTTGCGTCCGGCGTCTCGTTCGCGGCAGCGAAGGCGCCGGTGGCCAGAAAGCCGGGGTACGAGGTATGGCCGGCGATGATCTCCCGGCGCTGTACGACGACCTCGGGGGGCCGCTTCATCGCCTCGCCGTACACGGACGCCGCGACACCGGCGAGGGATCGCATCTGCATCCCGTCGAGTCGCGCGAGCTGGGTCATGCGGTGGCGGCTACGTCGGCCACGGTGCCGCCGGAAAGCCTGACCAGCTCATCAAAGGTCGTAGGGAACACGGCATGGGGTGTGCCCGCTGCAGCCCACAACACCGCGAAGCTCGACAGGTGTTCGTCGACGACGGTCGTCAGCGGCTCCGGGTGAGCGACCGGCGCCACGCCCCCGATCGGAAAGCCGGTCGCCGCGCGGACCAGGTCGGCGTCAGCCCGCTTCACCTTGCCGACGCCGAGGACATCCGCGATCTTCGCCGTGTCGACCTGGTGGTCGCCGCTCGCGAGGACGAGCACGGCAGAGCCGTCGGCGACGAACACGAGCGACTTCACGATCGCGCCGATCGGGACGCCCACCGCGGCCGCCGCTTCTGCTGCGGTGCGGGCGGAATCATCCAGCTCTCGAATCTCGCCGGAAGCGCCGCCGGCGCGCAGGACAGCCTCGACTCGCTGGGCGTTCTGGTGCACGCGGGGACCGTAACGCACGGCGCTGAAATGCTTGACTGGCACAGGTATCGAACGTATGTTCGAACCATGACAGCAACGCTCACGGAACGACCCACCGGGGTCCGTGGTGCCGTGCCGGGAAGTTCACGTCCGGCGGTGCCGGCAAGTGCGCGTCCGGCGGTGCCGGCAAGTGCGCGTCCGGCGGTGCCGGCAAGTGC
>JADMIO011565012.1_pt1 | contig 44571 bp, 34 predicted proteins | sample 8958161 | NCBI WGS metagenome assembly JADMIO01 (sample SAMN16585339, study PRJNA669376) | soil metagenome | isolation source: Crop rotation soil | place: USA: Cullars Rotation, Alabama | collected 2011
CCCGCCGCGTCGGGCCGCCCCGCCGCGATCACCGTCGACGGGGTCGCGCTGGTCGAGGTGCCGCTGATCCGCGACCTGCGCGGCGACCTGGTGGCGCGCGAGATCGGCAAGGGGTTTCCGTTCGCGCCCGCCCGCTGCTTCCTGATCTTCGACGTCACCTCGCACGAGGTGCGCGGCGAGCACGCCCACCGGCAGTGCCAGCAGCTGCTGGTCTGCGTGCGCGGCTCCGTGGTCGCGCTGTGCGACGACGGGCACGGCCGCCAGGAGTTCCGCCTCGACAGCCCGACCACCGGCCTGCTGCTGCCCGCCATGGTCTGGGGCACGCAATATCGCTACACTCGCGACGCCATGCTGCTGGTGTTCGCGTCGCGCGGCTACGAGCCCGACGACTACATCCGCGACTACGACCAGTTTTTGATCGAAAGAAAGCGCTACGAGGAAGCGCGTCCCGCGCCAGGCCGCTCGGGCGCGTGAACGAGCGCCGATGAAGTTTCCCTTCTTCCGGCGCTTCGCCTGGCGGCGCCCCGCCTGGTGGCGCTTCAGCTGGGCCGATCTGGTCCCCGCCCTGATGACGGCCGTCGCGCTGGCGATGGGCGCGCTCATCTACGGCTTCTTCATGTTCCCGTACTCGCAGCAGGTCGGGTACGACGAGGGCTACGAGGCCGCCGCCACCGAGCGCGTCATCAGCGGCCACTGGCTCCCCTACGTCGACGCCGTCAGCCACCGCGGCCCCTTTCTCTACTGGACGCAGGCGATCTTCCACCTCGCGACGGGGCGGTTCCAGTGGACCGGCACCCGGCTGATGGGCCTCTGCGCCCTGATGGTCACCACGGCGTGCACGTTCCTGACCGGGTGGGCGGCGCGCTGGCCGCTGGCAGGCGCCATCGGCGCGGTCGCCAACGTGCTGGTGCTGGCGACGATCTACGAGCCGGGCGGCAGCGTGGGCGTGCACGGCGAGCCGATCGCGATCGCGTATCTGATGATCGCGATGGCGGTGACGGCGTGGGCGCTCTACCGGGCGGAGACGTCGCGCGGGCGCACGATCCTGCTGGTGGTGGGCGGGGCGCTGGTGGCGGTCTCCGGGCTGACCAAGCAGACGCTGGCGATCGCGTGCGTGCCGATGTCGGTGTGGGCCTTCGCGCGCCTCGGATGCGAACCGCCGCCGGACGCGCCCACCGGGCGGCTGCCCCTCGCCACCGGCTTCTTCAAGGGCGTGCTGCCGTTCGCGCTGGGCGGGCTCGGGGTGATCGCGCTGGTGCTCCTGCGCTACGCGATCGCCGGGCACCTCGGCACGCTGTTCTACTGGTCGTTCACCTTCAACGCCCAGGTCTACATGGAGCCCTACAAGGGCCGCGTGCTGGAGCTGGTGACGGCCTGGTTCTACGACCAGCCCTGGGCGATCGTCGGCGTCGCCGTGACGCTGGCGATCGCGTTCGGGCGGCCCGCGTCGTTCATCGAGCGCTTCACGCTGCGCGACGTGTTGATCGCGCTGCGGGGCGGCGCCTTCGAGATGACCGTCGGCGTGATCGCCGTGGCGCTGCTCTGGACGGCGGCGACGCCGCTGCGGCTGTGGCCCCACTACTTCGTCCCGATCTATCCGTTCTTCGGGCTGACCCTGGGCGTGGCGATGGAGCGCCTGATGCAGCGGGGCGGCACCGTCGGCTGGCCCGCCCAGCTGCTGGTGGGCGTGGCGGTGGTCGGGATGCTGATCGCGTCGGGCACGGTCCGCTACAACCGGCTGACGACTGCGCGCGCCCACGGCTCGTACATCAACCCGCGCCCCGATCCGGCCTGCCGCGAGATCAACCGGATCGCGGGGCCGGGCCGCCAGGGCGTCTTCATGTGGGGCGTGCTGGGCGATCTCTACATCACCTGCAAGCGGCCGTCGGTCTCGAAGTTCACCTACACGACGGTGATCGCCGGGATCGTGCCGCCGTTCTGGGACGACCGGAAGGACAGCCGCGTGCCGCCCGGCGTGCGCGACACGCTGATCCAGGAGCTGACCACGTCCGCGCCCCCGGTCATCATGGACAATCCCATGGGCGCGCGAGCGGCGATGATGGATTTTCCCGAGTTCGCGTCCTTCATCGAGAAGCGCTACTGCCTCGCCTCGGTGCTGTCGGATCTGAAAGGGCGCAGCATCAAGTTCTACGCGCGCCGAGATCTCCCCGCCTGCCAGGGACGGTAGGGTGCGGCGGAGCTTGGTGGCCGCGGCCGTGCTCGCGGCTGCGTGTGGATCGAACGGCGCGAGGCCGGACGGCGGCGGCGATGGTCGCATCGATCGGAGCGGCGACGGGGCGGTATGCAACGCCGTCAGCGTGCCGCTCCCCGACGCGGGAACGGGCGGCCCGATACGCTACTACCCGCCCACGCGCTTCGCGCTCGGTCCGATCTACGGCACCGGCTGTCCGGACTTCGGCGGATGCGAGGCCGCCGCCGCTGCCACGGCCCCGAGCGTCGCCGCGGCCATGGCCGCCGAGGCCGAATACCACCTTGATCAGCTGGCGGCGTACGACATTCCGATCACGATGTACCACTTCGACGGCTGGGACTGGAGCAACGACCGCGACTGCTCCTTCGACGTCGGCGAAGCGGTGGCCTCGCGGCTCGCCGCGGAACACATCCGCGCGCTGTTGCATTTCTGGGGCGGGTGCACCACCGAGGCCGACTTCGACCGCGTCTACGCGCAGCTCGGGCACACGCTGGCTGGTTTCTACCTGGACGAGCAGTCCGACGACGCGCTAGCCAAGACGGCGACCGACTGGGCCCAAGGCCGGATGCCCGGCGACAGCGAGATCGTGATGAAGGCTTATCAGGACGACAAGGGCGAGACCCCGGCGGGCCTCGGCATGTACGGGCACACCTGCTACGTCAACGACCTGCACAGCGACTTCGTCGACCTCAGGAAGGGGATCGAGCGCGTGTTCTCGATGGCGGACACGTTGCCGGCCCCGTTCAACGAGTTCACCGGCTACGACGGATATTTCCGCCCCGACGAGGAGACGTTTTACCGGCGCATTCACTTCGGCGCCATGCAGGTGGTGATGGACCACAGCCCGTGGCTGCACGCGAGCCCCTGGAACCCGGTCTACAGTGCGTCGCTGCTCGACGACTACCGGAAATTCGCCTGGCTGCACAGAGAGCTGGTCCCCTATCTCCACAGCTACGACTGGAACGCCTACGAAACGGGAGAGCCGATTCTTCGTGACGTCGACGCGAACAAATACACCACGCGGCTGGGCGAGGAGATCTTCGTGGCCTACGTGACCGACTACCTCGCGAACGTTCCGCAGCTCGACATCGCGCTCCCGCCGGGCGAGTGGATCGACTACTGGGACACGCGCGACGTGGTCAGCGGAACGCTCCACCGCTCAGTGCCGCTCGGGCAGGAGCCGATCTTCATCGCCAACGGCGCGATAATCCCGATGGACGTCTCGCGCGCGTACACCCACCACGGCACGGAGATGTCGGCTGGGAGCCTCACGGTTCTGGTCTATCCGGCCGGCGACTCGTCGTTCCGCTACCGTGACGACCAGGCGAATCGCTGGATCGTCTTCCGCGCGCACCAGACCGCCGATCACCTCGAGCTGGCCGCTTCTGACGGCCTGTCGCAGCCGATCCTCTATCGCGTCGAACGCATGATCGCCGCGCCGACGGCGGTCGCGATCTGCGGCGCCTCCGTCACCGTCGGCGGCGGCGCCGGCATCCCGCCCGCAGCGAGCGAGGACGCCGTCAACGGCGCGTCCGCGCCCGCCTGGCACTACGACGCCGGCGACGACCGCCTGATCGTCAAGGCGTTCCCCTGAGCATCAAGGACCTAAGTGAATCTGGATGGCGGTCGCCGTTCCGATCTTGACCGCGAGCTGGGTACCATGGGGCCCGTCTTGAAGAACGCTGGTCCCCGGCGCTGCGAATCGCCGTTCCGGATCCGGATCGGCCGCTCGCAGGATCCAGGCTCGTATTGCAGACGGCAGCTGCTCGCCACGACGCTTGCCGTTCAACCGTTCGCGAAGCTCGGCGCGCGACATCGCATCGCGACCGCCGGGGTCGGCAAGCACGTCACACGCCATCATGCCGAACGCATAGACGTCGCTGCCTGCGGTCGAGGGATGGCCGAGCAATTGCTCTGGCGCGGAGTATGTGCGGGAGAGCGCCGCGTGCTCGTGGGCACCCGCAACGTCGGCCCGGCGCGCGGGGCCGAAGTCAGTGATCACCGCGCGCGCTTTGCCGTTGCCGTCTCGCACGAGCATCACGTTGTCGGCCTTCAGATCCCGATGAATGACGCCGACCTCATGGGCGGCTGCCGATCCGGACGCGACCTGCAAGAGTATCGACGTCGCTTCTCCGATCGCGAGGCAGGCAGGGCAACCATCCACGTGATACGCGACGGATTCGCGCGTCTGCGAATCCAGCGTGCCGTCCGAATAACAGATGAGGTCTGCTTCCGACGGACACATCGAATCGAACTCTTCCGGCGGAGATACTACCTCACCGAGCGCAGCGCGATAGTAGTGCGAGAACGCGCACCCGCCTCGTACGGTGACCCCGCCGACGACCGCGTGCTCGTAAACGCGTGTCCTAGCGCACGACCTAGAGCATCGGGTCGATCGGAGGAGACCGCGACATTTGGATCCGGAACGAAGCTGGCTCTTACCGGGGTAGCTCGGCCGCCGGAATCGCCGCCAGCGGCGGATTCTGCTGGTCGCGCACCGAGACGATCGGATCGCGCGCGCCCCAGTCGATGCCCAGGGCGGGATCGTCCCAGCGGATGCCCCGCTCGTCGCTGTTGTCGTAGTACTGGTCGACCAGGTAGGTCATCATCGATGGCTCCAGCGTGTAGAAGCCGTGCGCCACGCCGCGCGGGATGTAGAGACCGAACGGGTGCTTCTCGCCAAGCTCGTACACCTCGGGCATCCCGCGCGTCGGAGACCCGGGCCGCATGTCGTAGAGGGCCGCGCGCACGTGGCCGTGCGGTACCAGCCAGAAGTCCGCCTGCTTGAGGTGGTAGTGCATCCCCCGCAGCACGCCCGCCTTGGAGAAGGAAACGTTCCCCTGGATCATCTCGGCGACGCCCGGCACCCACGACTTGCGGAAGCTCTCGAAAAAGTAACCGCGATCGTCGGCGAACTGCTTGAGCGGAACGACGTAGACCCCTCGGATGCGTTCGGATTCGCGAGCCGGGCTCGTGGACATGTGCGTACCCTAGCCGTCTCCCGCCGCTGATGAAAGCCCGGGCGTCCGACGCATGAACCTCCTCGTCACCGGGGGCGCCGGGTTCATCGGCTCGGGCCTACGTACGCCTGGTGAAGCAGCACGCGATCGACGCCGAGGTCTACGGGCAACCTGGGTCCGACCGGCGCGTTCGTGGAGACGACACCGCTTTCGCCGCAGCGTGTACTCGGCCAGCAACACCGCCGCCGATCACTTCGTGATGGCATTCCATCACACGCACGGGATGGACACGGTGATCACGCTCTGCTCGAACAACTACGGGCCCAAATAGTTCCCCGAGAAGCTGATCCCGCTCATGTTCCTGAACGCGTTCGACGACAAGCCGCTGCCGGTCTACGGCGATGGCATGCAGGTGCGCGACTGGATCCACGTCGACGACCGAGCCCGGGTGATCGACCGAGCGCCAGGAGCAGGCGCATGACCGCCCGGGGGACCAGCAAGACGCCGAGCGCGACGATCGCCTTCGCCGAGAGGAACGGACCAACGACGGGCGAGGACAGGCACATCAGCGACCACCCCGACCAGTAGGGCAGCGGTGTCCAGTTCCCGCGGTAGCGGGCGATCGGCGACGAACATCTGCACCGTCCGGTGGCGCAGGAGCCACAACGCGAGACCGATCAGCCGGCGCCGGATCGCGGCGCCGACGACGCGCGCTCCAGGGGTCCGGGTGCCGGGACACGCGAGTGCGTGGCGGTCATTCGCCACCGCACGAAAGCATCGCCCGTGCCGGCGGGCGCGCCCGCCTTCACCCGGGATTCGCGCCGCGCCCGCGTGATCAGGTCGAAGAACGCGACATTCGGATCGGACCGAAGCGACGATCGAAGCTACTCGGGCAGCTCGCCGGCCGCGAGCGCCGCCAGCGGCGGATTCGTCTGCTAGACGCGGCGCGCGGGGGGCAGATGCTTCCTGCAGGTCGACCGATGAGGCTGGGACGGTGAAGCAAGCGGGAAGATCAGCGAAGAACATCCAGAAGTCGCGCCCCCGACATGCCGGGCCCGAGCGTCTCGTAACGCCAGTGGAAGAAGAAGCGGTCCCTGTCAGACGACGCTTGATAGTACGAGGCCCCGTGGACATAGTCCCCGTTGCCCGTCCACGTCGTCCATGAGGTTGGTCCTTCGAGCGTTTGTGGAACCGTAACGATTGATGACTGCGACGCCCCGCGAAACACGATCGCTTTGACCGTGACGTCGCCCCAATTGCACGCACTGGACAGGCAATCGGCTGGTGACGCGGGCGTGGCCGTTGTCTCGACCCAGAAAAGCGCCACCGGCGGACGTTCGTCCGCGTTAGCGGGTCCCGAGACGTGATCAGCTTCGACGAGGGTCGCAAACAGAATGGAACCTTGACTTGAGCTAGCGGCGATCGTGACCAGCGAGTTGGGAACCATAGTGGCGTCATGCGCGCTGTTCACCCGAACGAGGCTGGTCTTTGCGACCTGGCTCGTGACGCCGCCGACGACTCGCGTCCCGCTATAAGCAACGCGAATATAGTCGCCATCGGCGGAACTGGCCGCCCGCGCGACTGTGGTCATCGAAGACCAGTAGTTTGGAGCCAGCAACGCGAAACCGGAATTGTTGATCGGCGTTTTGACGGGATCTTGAGGGGTGTCTTTTGATTGGATCCACACCGTTGGCGTGCTCCCGTCGATACCGAAGCGCACCAGATGAGTGCTTACCGCGGTCAACTCGGCTGGCACGACCGAATTCCCAATTCGTCCCGTCGAAGTGCTCGCCAACCATTCGACCCACGAGGCGCCTAGGTCCACGGATTTAAGCAACACTGGGGTCGCGCCTGCGAAGTCGCTGCCTTTCGTGACTGCGGAGATGAAGAGGTCTGTGCCGCTCGCGTACGCCTCCTGTCGGTCCAGCCCCGGAGCGGCATCGCAAGTCCACACCTTGTCTTCGAAGCCGGCCGGTGGACTGGTGAAGTGACACCCCCCGATGCCCAAGATCTGGCACGGATCCGCGGCGCCCTGATAGGTCCAGCTCGTACCGCAATCCGAGGACTTGTAAATGAGCATTGCGGCGGTACCGGTGGTCCCGTTGAGGCATCGTTGGACTTCCTGTCCGTCGCAGCAGGGGGGGCTCGTCGGACCGTTGCATTCGCCATGTCCGGCGGGCCCGGTGCAGGTGACAGCAGATGAGCAGATCTTCGCGCTTCTCACGGCGATCAGGTCGCCAGTACTGAGGCGCACAATCTGATTGTCTTCGCCGGAAAGCGAATTCGGACAGAACAGGTTGAATCCCGCATTGGCGCCCGGCGCGGGGACGTTTGTTCCCACACCGCCAGTGTTTGCCCCTCCCGGAAACCGAATCTCGAATGCCGAAGCGAGGTATGAGCTCGAACCGCTCGGAAGGTTGCAGATGGTATCAGTCGGTGCATCCAACGAGCCAACGCGAGCCCGCTCGATTCGCTCATCGATACCATACTGCAGGAGAACATATTCTTCGCCGCTGGCTTGACAGGTCGCTGCGGTGTTTTCCCATCCGGTGTGGTCCTGGCACGATGAGCCGATCGTCCGAGAGCTCGTGGACGCGAACCCGGCCGCCGGTCGGACCGTCATGAGTTGAATATTTTTCCGGCTATCGCGTGCAAAGAGATCGATCCGGCCATCAGCGCGGGAAATCGCGGTCGGCGCGACGTACCTCTTGAGCCCATCGATCGATACCTCCATGATGCCGTTGGGCGATGTGGGCACAACTGATTCCCAGCCGCTTGAAGGGAGCCACGTCGTCCCGCCATCCGTGCTGTACCTCCGGAGAAGGTTGCTGGCACCGATGAACGCGAACAGGTCGATCCTCGTCCCGACGCTGGTCACGGCGACGCCCGACTGGAAATCGTTTCCTCCCAGCGAACGCCAGTCGGTCCACCCGTTGACGTCGTACATCCGCGTCCAGACGGCGCCGTCGCTGCCGACCACGAACACGTGCAACGCGACCCCGTCGCCCCGCCAGATGACGGCGGGCGGCAGGCTGGCGAGCTTCTGGTCTGCGGTCGGCAGTGGGTTCAACTCATCCGTCCACCGGCCCCACCATGTGCCGCTGTTCCGCGCGGTGTGCCAGAGCCGGTGGTCGGTGCCGACGGCGAATAGGTCCAGGCGATTCGCGGTCCCGCCAGCGGTTGCTCCGCCCGCGCCGATACCGGCAAGAACTTGCCCGTACGGAGGCGCGCTCGACAACGGGAAAGATGTGCCGTTCCAGGCAGTGTTACCGACCGACCCGTCCGTGGAGTAGCGCCAGAACAGGTCGATCGTGGCGCCTCCGTCGCTGGACGCAGCTGTCACGGCAGTGGTGTCGACGGGATTGAGCGTCGTCGTGGCGAAGCGTGTGAGCTCTATGTTCGAATGCGTCCCGTAGGCGTCGATCTTCGATCCGTTGTTTGAATAGGCCGAGAAGATCTCCGTACCCCGCGTCGGGCTCGCGATCGCGGCGAGTGAGGGTCCCGCCGGCGTGCTGCCGTCATTGACTGCGATCGGCCACCACGCGGCCGAATAGTCCGTCGACAACGCGCTTGTTTTCGTGGTCGTACCTTCCGAGCCACCACGGTGCCCATTCGAGCAGCGAACTGCGGACATTGCGGCGACCAGCAACGCCGCAATGAGCGCCGACCCGTTGCGGATCCTCGTCCGATATCTCCGAACCGTCACCATGACCTCTCCTTTTTCAACCCTGCTACCGGGGCGATACGGCATCTGCCTCAGAACGCGGCGCCGACGCCTCCCATCGCGAATACCCCTCTCGCGGTCGTGCCGGCGAAGCGGCGGACGCTGGCCCCGCACTGAGCCACGAGCGCGACGGGGCCAACGATCACCGTCGCGACGGGACCGGCGTTCAAGTCGAATGTCGCCTCGTGGTGCGCCGCGAGCTTCGCCGCTTCGCTGCCCAGATCGAATCGCGCACGGCTGTCGGCACCCACCAGCAGGCGCTCCCCGATCGACCGCAGCCCGGCCAACCGGACTTCTCCGTCGCGTTCGTTCCCTTCCGGATCCTGTCCGTAGACGAGGTTGCCGACGAGGTAGCTCGCCCCGAAGGTCCGACCGAACGAGATGCCCCCTTCGATCTCCCCTTCCGGTTCGGTCAGTCCTTCAGGACGATAAGACAGGCCGACCGCGCCGTCGACGCCGTGACGGCTCGTCTTCAGGAGCTGCGCCTTCGCGCCGATCGAGGGCTGCATTCTCCCACGCGACGGCGAGTAGACGGCGCTGCCGCGGAGCGCGACGGCCCTCGAGATCCGAACCTCGGCCGAGCTCTCGAAGATGGCGGTGCCCTTTGCGCCGTCGTAGCCGCCGAACGCGATTCCTAGCCCCTGCTGAAGATCGACGGTCGCTGCCTCGGTCAGAAACAGCAGCCCGCCAGCGCCAGCCGACCGCGCGGTCGTGCTGGCACGCTGCGCGACACTGGAACCATCCTCTTCGAGGCCGTCTGCGGCGCGGGCCCTGTTCGGGGCGACGACCGCGAGGTAGGCGAAGGTTGCCGCAACCGCATGTCGACACCCGATCGGAGCCCGCGTACAACCCATCATCACCAATGGCCTCGTTGTGTTTACGGCTAGCAACAAATCGCGGTTGATTTTTCTTTGCGCAATTCGCCGCAGGCCTAATTGGACCGACGCGGGTGCGTCCGTTCGGAGAACAAACTACGCTGACTTCTCGACGATACGACGCCGCCTCCTGAACACGACGACTGCTCCAACCAAGGGCAAGGCCGCCACGCTGACACCGGCACCGACGGCACCGAAGGGCGGCACAGTCGTCGCCACTCCCGCTCGCCGCTCGAGGCGCGCGATGCGCTCTTGTTGGTCGTTGATGATCTTTTGCTGAGCCTGTGCCGATGCAATTAGCACCGGCACCAGCTCGGAGTAGTTCATCCCGAGCGGATCGGATGGAGTCGGCCCGTGCTTCACTATTTCCGGAATCACTTTCTCGACCTCTTGAGCAAGCAGACCGACGTGGGTGTCCTTGTCGGGCCCGACCTTCCATCGGTAAGTCACGGGCCGAAGCTTCAGAATCTGCTGGAGGCCGTATTTCAGGTCGGCGATGTCTTTCTTCTGCCGCGCGTCCGAGCCCGTGATCACGCCGTTCAGGGCGAAGACTTTGTTCCAGCGGTTGGAGGGTCCGCCCGAGTTGTATGCAGTGTCCGTGTTGGGCACCACGTCACCCCCGAACTGTGCAAATGAATTGCTCCCGTGCTTCATGAGCAACGCGTTCCTGTTGTTCGGCTGGTCATAGATTTGGAAGAAGTTCTGCGGAGTGTCAGGACCGCCGGTCGTGTAGCTCGACACCGACCACTGAGAAACGCCGCCGATAACCATCAGAACCCCGCCATTGCCATTGTGGGACGCGTCGTCGGAGCTGATCCGAAGGCGCCCGGCCGCGCCCGTGGCGACTTCCATGGCGTCCGAAGGGTTGCTGGTTCCGACGCCGACGTGAGGGGTGGTCGTGGAGATGATGGATGAACCGTTGCATGTCCAGGCACTGCACTGCGCGCTGGCCGTGCGGGCGCTGGCCAGAATGGCCATGACGGCTATCGCACCACAAACAGATGCATTGATGAATCGCATGCCGACTCCTTTTCTCGGGGTCACCGTGACCTCGTTGCGATTACGGCCCAGCAACGAATCCTGGTTGCTTTTTCTGGGCGCAAACCTCGCCACGCGCGCCGGCGGGCCCCACCTGTGAAATCTCTCGGTCTACCGATCGTGCTGGTTTGCCGGCGGTCGCTCGACGACGACGACGAGATAGCCGTCGTTGGCATCGCGATCCTGGATGTAGAGACGGCAACCGTCTGGCGAGATCCAGAGCGGCTGCAGTGGCGGCGATTTGCCGGTCAAACCTTTCACCGGCACACCAGTCCCGAAAGGCTGGTCGACAGATTGCCGCGTCGCCATCCAGATGCCGTCGTTCGCGCCAGGATTTCGCATGGACATGTAATAGATCGTGAGATCGTCGGCGGACGCGACCGGCGCCGCTTCGTCGAGATCGGAATCGAACGGCAGCAACTCCGGAGTTTCGAAACCGATGCCGGTCTTCCTGGCGCGGAACACGTCGAAGTTGCCGTTTCGCGTGGAGTGAAAGTAGAGCGCTCCGCCATCCGGCGTCACGAACGGGTTTCCCTCTCCACGAACGTCCAACTCGGTGAGCTCCGACGGAGTCGAAAACGCCGACGCCGCCGACTCGCGCGTCGATGCGTAGAGTGCATACGCGCCCGAGCGAGTGCTGTTCATGTATAGCGTCAAACCGTCTGCCGTCACCGACGGGGCGTAGTCGGACGCCAGGCTGTTGACGTCCGATATTGGGATGTACTTTGCGAACGGATCAGAGCGACTCGCGCGCGTTGCCGTGTAGATGTCGAGTTGATCACCGTGAAACATGCCGAAGTAAGCGGTCAGCTCGTCGCTGGAGAATTGCGCAGAGGCGACGTTGGCGCTGACGCTGTTGAGCCCCGGCACCAGCATGGGTGTGCCGAAGTCCTGGCTCGGATCGCAGGGTCCAGAGCTCACGATCTCGGTGCCGGCTGTGTCAGGCCGGCCACCGTCGTCCCTCGCGTCGACGAGGTTGCCGCTCAGCCCTGAACCGCACGACGCGACACCCCAGGCCATCGTCGCGAACGCGATCGAGGACCGGCCGCGGCTAGAAATCAAGCGACACGCCCCCAAATCCAGAGGGCACCAACGCGACTGCGTAGTGTCCATCCCGGCGGTACGCCATGGCCGCGAGATCGCCATCCAGCCAGAAGGACAATCGCCTGGTGACCTCAACACCACCACCCAAGACCGGCCCCACCGACAGCAGCGGCGACCAGCGGGATGGCTGTCCACCGATCGCCTGGACGATGAACCCTCCGCCAGTGCGCAAGCCCACCCACCCACGTATGCCGTCGAGACGAGCCGGAAGAAGCCAGCCAATCCTCCCAACCACCCGTGTCTCGCTGAGGTCGGCCTGCGACGCCCGCGCGACATCCAATACCAGATCAGGCCACTTGGCAGTTCGCGACTGAAGACCGACGCGAAGCGCCCCGCTGACGCTGAAAGGGTACGCAATTGCGTTCGAAACTCCGACTCCGGCCGCCAGTTCTCTTGCGCCTGCGATATCGGTTCTGCCCACCGCGGGAACCGGCGGGCCTGTCTGCACACCCTCTGCCGGAAACGTGACAGACGCAAAGTCCGGCGCTTGGTCGATGAAGCCAAGGTAGTACCCACGCCCGAACTGGCTCGCGAATAGCCCTCGCCGTACGGCGTCCTCGAGAGCCCCCCTGCTGCGCGCCCGCGGATCCCGAAATAGCAACCGATCGAACGTGATGGTGTCGCCGGATCGTGCCTCGAAGCGAGCCTCCCGGCCGCCGACGCGAACGTAGGTCGTCCCCTCGGAGATCAGCAGGTCCGCGACGAAATCCGGCTCGCTGCGCAGGCTCGCCAGCCTCCTGCCGTTCGCGTCTTCCACCTCGATGAGCGCCGCGCGAGCGTGGACATTTCGAAGGTGAACCGCGCCGGTGCTCGGAAAGCGTGAGAGGTCCAGGATCGGGGCGTGGCGATCGCGGTCGGGCGGGTGAGCTACGACCGCGAGACGCGCCCGCGGGTCTGGAACGCCGCGATTCGCGGCGCCGAGGAATGCATAAATCTCGCTGTACTCGATCTTGCCGTCGCGGTTTACGTCCGCGCCTCCTCGAAGAGCCGACAACAGCTCGTACGTGAACACGCCGTGACCAAGAACGTCCCACTCGTGCGCCTCCGCATCGACGGAGGCGGCTACGATCGCACCCACCTGCGGGTACCGCGCGAGCGTCATTCGGGCCACGAAGGCATTCGCCTGCGAGGTCGACAGCGTCGCCCCCTGCGTCTCCACGTCGCGCGGCCGCACGATGGCCTCCGCATGACACGCGTCGACGAACAGATGAACGTAGTCGGCGGGAAGCTTGTCCAGGATCTCCTCGTACAGAAAGCGGTGACCGATTCCACCGTCGAGCATCACCAGCGCCGGCTCGTCTCGAGCAAGGACAGAACCGTGGCCGCTGAAGAAGACGTACACGACCGTTTGCTCCCCGCGCAGGCGTTCCTCGCCGAGTCGTCCTGCCAGCGCCGCGACCGCCGTCTTCAACTCCGCCGTCGTGGGTGGGCGCGCGACGGAAACCAGGCCCGGAAACGCGGCGGCCGTCTCGTTGTCCATCACCGTGAGCAAGTGACCGTCAGTCGCGACAGGCCTCAGGAAATCGTAGAACGCGGCCGCATCGTCATCCGCGAACCGCAGCGGCTCCCCAACTTGGACGAAAGCGTCGGACCCGTCGTCAGCTTTGGACACCAGCGTCTGGTTGTTTCCGACCACGAGCAAATGAACCTTGGTCGCGGCGAAGCTGCGCCCTTCCCGGCACAACGGAAGCAACACCGCCAGCGAAATGCCCACCACCACACCACGTCGATGCGACACCGCTACCTCCCACGCTCAGCGGACAATCTTCAGTTCCATGTCCGAGCGACTGGTGTAGGAGCGCGGGCCCTCAGGCCCGATCTGTGCTCGCTCGATCGCCCGCTCCGAGACCCAGGCGGTGATCCGGTAAGGCCCGGGCGGGTGCTCGGACCCGATGACGATCCCGTCGCGAACCGCGATTGTCCCGGTTCCGCGCTCCACGCGTGGAGAGAATCCGGCTCGATTGGGGAAGTACCAAATCCGCTCGCCCGACGGATCGCCCGACCGAACGGCGTAGGCGCCCAGATAGCCGGACGCCACCGCCGAATTGACCGTAAAGATCAGCGTCTCCCCTGACCGGCATATTCGCGGGCCGGACGATGTACAGCCAGCATCCACGGCGCCGACTTTCAGCGTACCGATATTCTTGGCCGCAAACTCGCCCCGTTTCATCGGTCGCGCGAAGACCATCCAGCCAGCTGCGGCGATGACGCACGGTATCGCCCACCAACCGATGACGCGCATCGCACCAGCGCGCCGGGTCGGCGCGGTTCCGTCGAGAACCCTTCGCAAGATGCGATCCCGTACAGGCCCGCCCAGCGCTCCTTTCGCCAAGATCTCGTCCAGCAGGTCGTCCTCCTCCTTCAAGTCCGACTCCTTGCGAGTACGGTTTGCTTCGAGATCTTGGTTGAAGAATCTGCAATCAAATTTCGGAATTCGCGCAGTGAGATGCCTGCCCGAGCCAGCGCCTTCTTGAGCCCGGTCCGCAACCGCTTCTCTCCGGTTCTTACGGCCTGGCGGGAAAGACCCAGGCTCGCGGAGACTTCCTCCTGCGACTGGCCCCGGACATAGCGACCGTCATAGAGCGCGCGCAGGTCCGGCGGGAGCTGCTCGACGTACCGGGCGAGAATCGCAATGATCTTGGGATCGCTCCAGTCCTTGTCTTCATCGACCGACGAATCGGCCAAATCCGGAAGATCCTCCTCCGCAATCAGCACCTCTCGGCCGCGGGAGCGCTGGATGTCAATGAAGCAATTCCGAGCGACGACGGTGAGATAGCCACCAAACTCGCGTTGCCCATCATAGTCGCGGCGCGCCCTGTCGGAAAACGCACGCATGAATACGTCCTGGACGAGATCGGCGACTGCGCCTGGCTGCGCCAGCTCGGAGCTACCCGCGGCCCGGGCCAGAGCACGCGCATACCGCTCGATGCCGGCGATGTAATGTCGGTAGACCCGCTCCAGGGCGTCACGACGCCCTTGCCGAAAGGCCGTGAGCAGTTCGGGATCGTCCCTCAAGAACGGCATGGCTGGTGCCCGAACGTGGCAGACCCGGTACTCGGGTTACCACATCCGATTCGTGAACTCGACCAAGATCCGCGACACCCTCGGTGGCTGGCGCGGCTACACGATAGGCAGTACGCGGGCCGGCTCGAGGCGGGGACAGCGAAGTAGCCGGTTGCGATCGACGATCAGAGCAGGTCGGATAGGTTGCCGACCAGATCCAAGCGCCTGCGCTACGCCGGCAGCTCGCCGGCCGGGATCGCCGCGAGGGGCGGGTTCTGGCGATCGCGCGCCGAGACGATCGGCTCGCGCGCGCCCCAATCGATGCCGAGCGCGGGGTCGTCCCAGCGGACGCCGCGCTCGTCGGTGTTGTCGTAGTACTGGTCGACCAGGTAGGTCATCATCGACGGCTCCAGCGTGTAGAAGCCATGCGCCACGCCCGGGGGGATGTAGAGACCAAACGGGCTCTGCTCACCGAGCTCGTACAGCTCGGAAGCGCCGCGCGTGGGCGATCCCCGGCGCATGTCGTAGAGGGCGGCGCGCACGTGGCCCTGCGGCACCAGCCAGAAGTCGGCCTGCTTGAGATGGTAGTGCATGCCGCGCAGGACGCGGGCCTTCGAGAACGAGACGTTTCCCTGGATCATCTCGGGGACGCCGGGCAGCCACGACTTGCGGAAGCTCTCGAAGAAGTAGCCGCGATCGTCGGCGAACTGCTTGAGCGGGACGAAGTAGACGCCTCGGATGCGCTCGGATTCACGGGCCGGGCTGGACATGTGCGTACCCTAGCCGTCTCCCGCCGCTGATGAAAGCCCGCCCGTATTCGTGGTATGTCCTTGCGGGCTCGCTCTTTGCAATGATGGCGTCTGACTTATGAACCTCCTCGTCACCGGCGGCGCCGGGTTCATCGGCTCGGCCTACGTGCACCTGGTGCGCCGCGCGCGTCCAGACGACCTGGTCGTGAACGTCGACGTGCTGACGTACGCCGGCAACCTCGAGAACCTGACCGATCTGGAGGGCGACGCGCGCCACATCTTCGTGCGCGCCGACATCCGCGACGGCGCGGCCATGCTGGACCTGATGAAGCAGCACGCCATCGACGCCGTCGTCAACTTCGCGGCCGAGAGCCACGTCGATCGGAGCATCATGTCGGCGCAGCCGTTCCTCGACACCAACGTGGCCGGCGCGCTGCGCCTCTTGGAGGCGGCGCGCGCGGCGGGCGTCAAGCGCTTCCTCCAGGTGTCGACCGACGAGGTCTACGGCAGCCTGGGCCCGACCGGCGCGTTCGTGGAGACGACGCCGCTCTCGCCGCGCAGCCCGTACTCGGCCAGCAAGACCGCCGCCGATCACTTCGTGATGGCGTTCCATCACACGCACGGGATGGACACGGTGATCACGCGCTGCTCGAACAACTACGGGCCCAACCAGTTCCCCGAGAAGCTGATCCCGCTCATGGTCCTGAACGCGTTCGACGACAAGCCGCTGCCGGTCTACGGCGACGGTATGCAGGTGCGCGACTGGATCCACGTCGACGATCACTGCGAGGCGATCGACCTGGTGCTGCGGGGCGGGCGCGCCGGCGAGGTCTACAACGTCGGCGCCAGCAACGAGCGGCCCAACCTGGACGTCGTCCGCGCCATCTTGCGCCACTGCGGCAAGGACGAGAGCCTGATCCGCTACGTGCCGGATCGCCCGGGACACGACCGCCGCTACGCGATGGACTCCACCAAGATCCAGAGTGAGCTGGGCTGGCGGCCGCGGCACGTGTTCGAGCAAGGCCTCCAGGAGACCGTCGCCTGGTACCGCGCCAACGGCGCCTGGACCGAGCGGGTGCGCAGCGGCGCTTACCGTGACTACTACGATCGCCAGTACGCGGTCCGCCTGGCGACGGGGAAGAAGACATGAGCACACACGAGCTGCGCGGGGTGGTCCTGGCCGGGGGAACGGGCTCGCGCCTGTTCCCGCTCACCAAGGTGACGAACAAGCACCTCCTGCCCGTCGGCCGCGAGCCGATGATCTTCCACCCGGTCAAGAAGCTGGTCGAGGCCGGGATCCACGAGATCCTGATCGTCACCGGCACCGAGCACATGGGCGACGTCGTCGGCCTGCTCGGCAGCGGCAAGGACTTCGGCTGCGAGTTCACCTACCGCGTGCAGGACGAGGCGGGCGGGATCGCGCAGGCGCTGGGCCTGGCGCGCCGCTTCGGCCGCGGCGGGCGGCTGGCGGTCATCCTGGGCGACAACATCTTCGAGAAGTCGATCGCGCCGTATGCGGAGGCCTACCGGAAGCAGGCCAGCGGCGCCAAGGTGCTGGTGCAGGAGGTCGACGATCCGGGCCGCTACGGCGTCGCCGAGATCGACGGCGACCGCGTGGTGCGCATCGTCGAGAAGCCGAAGCAGCCCAAGAGCCGCCTGGCCGTCACCGGCATCTATTTCTACGACGAGACCGTCCACGAAGTGATCGCCGGCCTGAAGCCGTCGGCCCGCGGCGAGCTGGAGATCACCGACGTCAACAACGCCTACATCGCGCGCGGCGACCTGACCTTCGACGTGCTGCCGGGCTGGTGGACCGACGCGGGCACGTTCGAGTCGCTGGCGCGGGCCAACGAATTAATGGAAGACCGGCGCTGACCCGCCGTTTGAAACGCGATATCGATCGCGCGAAGCACTCCGGTCTCGTGACGTAGCGGACCGAAAACCGGTCTGTTGTAAGCGTCACAGCTGGAGCGTACGGTCGCTTCTCGTTTGCGGAGGTTGTCGATGTCGCGATTCGAGGGAAGGGCCGGTGGTCTGGTTGTCAGCTTGTTTGCGCTGTGTCTCGCCGGAATTGGAGCCTGTCAGGGGCCGCCGGCCTCGCGTTCCGCGGATGTCGAGACGCGCGCGAGCGCGCTGAACCTGACGTCGCTCAACGTCGCGTTGCAGGCGAACGGCGGCGTCGCGACCGCGTCGTCCACTTTCAGCTCCTCATACCCGGTAACGGCGGCCAACGACGGCGACCGGAAGGGGGCCAACTGGGGCAACGGCGGCTACGGTAGCGGCTGGAACGATGCCACGGTCAGCTCGTTTCCCGACACGCTTCAGATCGCATTTTCCAGTTCGAAGACGATCGGCGAGATCGACGTCTTCACCCTGCAGGACGACTACGTACACGCCGTCGATCCGACGCCGACGATGACGTTCACCCTGAGCGGCATCACGGCGTTCGACGTCCAGTACTGGAACGGCACGACCTGGGTAACGGTCCCCTTCGGCAGCGTCACTGGCAACAACCTCATCTGGAGGAAGTTCACATTTACGCCGGTCACGACGCAAAAGGTCCAGATCAAGGTCAACAACGCGCTGGACAGGTATTCGCGCATCATCGAGGTCGAGGCGTACACGTCGACGTTCGCGATTACGGACCTCAATTATTTCGGCAGCATGGCGATCGGCGATCTCAACGGCGACGGTTGTCCGGAAGTGCTCGGCACGCAGAGCGATTGCCAGGGCCATCTCTTGCGCCGCACGGAAGCCGACGTCGGCCTGGGCGCATTGCGTGCGGTCAGCACGAACGGCATGGGGCAAACGATCAAGAGGGCCTACCGCGACGCGCGTCTCGCCGATCTCAACGGCGACGGAAAGCTGGACCTGATCGCAAACACATACCGGTATGCCCCTGACAGTTTCGACACGAATTTCGATCCAAGCCTGGACAACATCCTGATCTTCTTCGGCGCCGGCGACGGGACTTTCACCTCCGGCGGCGAGTACGACACGGACTGGCGTAACCCGGACTGCGTGACGCGATTTGCGCCACTCGGAGAAACCATCGTCGTGGCCGACTTCGACAACGATGGCGACCTCGACGTCTTCCTGCCGGTCGAAGATGTCCCTGCTTCGAGCTGTACGACCGACCCGAGCCACCAGCGCCGCAACCTGCTGCTCGAGAACGACGGCACCGGCCACTTCCTGGAGATCGCCGACCTCGCCGGCGTCACCGACAGAACCGTTCAGAGTGGCGACCGACAGGCGGAGGGCGCCCAGGCCATCGACGTCGACCGGGACGGAAAGCTCGACATAGGCGTATCGAGCCACATCTGGATCAACACCGGCACCGTGAACGGGCACGCGACTTTTCAAGACAGGGGAGCCACTTATCAACTGCCGGTCATGTTCGACGAGGGCATCAAGTTTTACGACTGGAACAACGACGGAAACGTCGACTTCATCCGGTGGAATACCCTGGAAGCGCCTCACCTGTATCAGTTCAACGGCACGACGTTCAGCGAGGTGACGACCCCGAATCTGTTCCAATCCCGGACCTACACGGGGAGCGCCTCCGGTATCAATGTCGAGGACCTCGACGGTGACGGCTTCATGGACGTGTTCGTCGCCGGCTCGTGGGGCGGACCCGTCATGAATCCGACTCTGTTCCTGTATCAGCCAGGCGGCTACGTCTTGACCGATCTCGGTCTGGATCAGCTCGGATCTCCCGGTCTCGGTGACGTCGCCGGGTTCGCGGACTTCGACCGGAATGGCGCGATCGACATGATCGTACGGGCTGGCCCCGCCACGACCGCCGATCCGAACAAGCCCGAGCAGTACGCGCCAATGCCGAACATGCACTATCTCAAGAACAACAGCGTGCCGGTGTCGCCCTCGATCAGAGTGCTAATGCTGGATCAGAACGGGCGCCAGAATCAGCAGGGCCGCCGCGTCACCGCCGTCGCGCAGGACGGTTCCAATTTCGCGCAGACCCGGTTCATCGACGGCGGGTCGGGCTACCTGACCAATGGCGAGTACGCGCTCACGTTCCCGACGCCGCGCGGTAGCAGCAATAGCTATCAGATCAACGCCTACTATGCCGGCACCACGGTTTCGGGATCGGCGACCGCCGGGTCCACGGTCAAGATCTATTCGGATGGCCGCTTCGTGATCGACGCGAGCGGCAGCCCAGACAAGGGGCTGAACCTCGCGGCGGGAAGCACCGTGACCGTCTCCAGCGACGTCACGCCAGACTTTGGCTGGTCCAAGGCCCGCGCCGCCGACGGAAACAGGAGCTCGTTCAACAACAACTTCGGTTGGAGCAGCAGCAGCAGCCTCACGACGAATCACACCGAGTGGATTCGCCTGGCCTTTGCGGGAACGGTGGCAAACGTCGGAGAGGTCGATCTCTATCCCAGGAACGATTCAGGCATGGTTGGTCGGGGCTTTCCCGTCGATTTCCAGATACAGACCTCGGTCGACTCGGCGACGTGTTCGAACACCGGGAGCGTCTGGACCCAGGTCTACGGCCAGACCGGCACCGCCAACCCCGGCAACGTCGTGCAGCGAATCCACTTCACCCCCACCAGCGCGGCATGCGTGCGCGTCGTCGGCACGAACCTGAGCCAGGTCGAGAACAACTGGTATCGAATGCAGTTCGCAGAGGTCGAGGTCTTTGTCGATCAGACCGTCAGCAAGACGGTCACCGCCACCAGCGAAATCGGCGGTTGGCCGGCAACGAACGCGGTCAACGGGAACGAGAACTCGACGGGTGGAAACTGGAGCTCGACCAGTCATGCAGGCGCGAACAGTACGGAATCCATCACGGTCGATCTGGGAGCCACCAAGATCCTGAGTCACGTCGATCTGGTCCCGAGAAACAACGCGGGCTTCGCGGGCTTCTGTTTTCCCGTCGACTTCACGATCCAGACCTCGCCCACGAACACGGCGGGGTCGTGGACGACGGTCGTCACCCGGACCAGCTTCCCGAATCCGGGAGGGACGATTCAGAGCTTCCCGTTCTTCACGACCATCCTTGGGAGATACGTGAAGGTGGAGGCGACCAAGCTGAGCTCGGACGGCACCTCGTACCGGTTCCAGCTGGCCGAGTTGGAGGCTTACTAGCGGTCTGCTCGCTCAGCCTCGACAAGGTGGGGAGCGCCGGCGTCGTTCCGCGACGGTGAGCGCGCGGTCAGCGCCGGCGCAGCAAGATCGTCGAATACGTCGCCTGCTGGCGCACGAACTCGGTCGCATGGCGCGCGATGTACGCGTCGAGCGCTCGTCGCTGGTAGGACGGGTACGTCGCGCTGATGATGATCATGTCGGGGGGGTTCGCCTCCAGCTGCTGGCGGGCGCTCTCCTCCGTGAACTTCTCGCTGAACGGGCTGACCCGCAGGCCCTGCATCACCCGGGCGCCGTCGTAGTTGTTGCCGGCCAGCGAGTTGGCGAGCTGAAAGAACGACGTGCGGCGGAAGAGCGGCATCGTCTCGATGGTCCCGACGATGTAGCTCCGGCGCGGGATCAGCGCGGCCAGGTCCACGCGCGCGCGGAAGTCCTCCACGACGTCGTGACGCTCGGAATAGTGACGATAGGCGGTCACCATGCTGCTGCCGGCGTACAGGAAAGCCCCCGCCAGGAGGAACGCGTGCAGCAGTCCGCTCCGTCGGGCCAGCACCTCGAGATACGGGACGACGGCCAGGGCGAGCATGAACCACGGCGCGATGTACTGCTTGTAAGGAAACTCGACCAGCGCGAGCTGCAGCACCAGGAAGGCGATCACCGCGATCTCGAACGGCATGCGGTAGATCCGCCGCCCCGCCAGCAGGACCCACGCGACGATGGAGGCGAGCACGACGTTGCGACCGAGGGTCTGCTCTCCGACCACGATGTCGTAGAGCCCGTGCCTGAACCCGCCCTGGCTGTTGAGGACGTGGTGATAGCCGAGCACCACGCGGTAGACGCTGATCGGAGAGAGTCCGGCGAGCAGCAGCGTCCCCACGCCCAGCGCGAGCACACCGGCGGCGCCCGCCGCCATGCCGGCCAGGCGAAGCGACCGCCGATCGTCGGTGGCGATGCTGGCCAGGCCGAACAGCCCGGCGAAGACCATCAGCTTCGGCGAACAGAGCACGGCCGCCGTCGAGAGGGCCGCCAGCTCGACGGCCGAGCGAAACGCCGGCGACCGCCGCACGCGATAGCGATAGATCGCCAGCAGCATCACCGCGTTCGGCCAGGCGTCGATCCGGAACTCGAACGGATAGTCGAAGTTGTCCGGGTGCGCCACCATCACCACGGCGGCCAGCGCCGCCACCCACCACGGCAGCGTCACCGGGGTGGGGAATCGCCGCAGCGACAGCGCGACGTTCTTGATGATGCCGACCAGGAACGCGATCTGTCCGATCAACGTGATGAACCGGAATACGAACAGCAGATCGTACGAGTCGCCGAAGATCCGGAACAGCAGCGCGTGCGGGTACCAGAGGAACGGCGGATGGCATTCGAAGAAGTCGTAGAACGGGCGCAACCCCCGGCTCATCAGCCAGGCGGCGTGCGCGTGTTCGATCTCGTCGTAGTCGAAGACTCGGTGGAGGGTCGCGTAGACCAGCGCCGCGGCGGCGACCGCGAGGACGAGGGCGCACAGGGCGTCCGCGATGCCGAGCGCCGGCAGCCTCGAGACGACGCGCGCGACCCGCGCGCCGTATCGTGTCCAGGGACCGGGTGGGGATGCCAGGTCGGGGCCTGCGCCAGATTCCATCAGCGGGGAGCGCCACGCTAGCACCGTGGCGGTGGAAAGCCATCTGGTCGGCGGCGGGCCGCTCCGTTAATGTAGGCGGCGTCGCGCGCACATCCGGTCGCGGCACCGACACGAATCCCGATGATGAGCGGCGAGGCAGGACTCGAGACGGCGCCCCGGCGGCGCGCTTCGGCGAGGTGGTACGCGATCATGGCGGCTGTCCTGGTGATCGCCGCGGCGTATCGCCTCCCGGGTGTCTCATGGGGCTTCGACATCGTCGACGCGCCCGCGTATGAGCATTCGCACCCCGACGAGGGGATCGCCTGTCTCGACGCGATGGAGCGCGGCGTCCCGGAGTTGATGAACGCATCAAACCCCGCCGAGCGCGGAATGATGTTTCAATGCGTCGCGCTCCGGACGATCTTCGGCGCGCAGAGCGGGATCATCCCGCGCGCCCGTCTCAGCCGTACCTACAGCGTGCTGTGGGGCCTCGCCTCGATCTTCCTGACGGCCCTCATCGCACGCCGGCTCAAGGGCGACGCCGCCGGCATCTTCGCCGCCTTCCTTCTGGCGACCAGCGGCGTTCACCTCATCACCAGCTTCTGGGTGCGTGGCCAGGTGCAAAACGTGACCTTCTTCCTCGGGTCGATGCTGGTCGCACTGCGCGTGCGTGGGTCGAACGAGAAGGCTCCCGTGCTGCTGTTCATCGCCGCGGCGCTGGGCGGCGCGGCGCTGGCGACGCGATGGAGCTTTGCGCTCGTCCCCATGCTGCTCGGATGCGCGGTGGCGTGCGGCCCGGTCGCCCTCCGGCTGGGCGCGGTAGCCGCCGGCGCGCTGTTCGGGTTCTTCGGCAGCACCGGCTTCTTTTGGACGCCCGAGCTTGTACGCCTGAACTTCGACTATCAGGTCCACAACCTGGTGACGCTCTACAGCCGCGTCACCCCGTTCACGACCGGCGGGGCCGCGCTGGTCTGCATCCTTGCAGGGACCGGCCTGGTCACCTTCGCCTTCGCGCTGTGGTACGGCATCGAGCGCGCGCGGCGCCTGAGGCACGTTCGATGCCCCCGCTTCGTCTGGTCGGACCTGCGATCGGCGCTCGACTCACCCGGTGCGATCATCGGCGTGCCCTTCGCGATCACGTTCATCTTGCTCTGCTTCAACAAGGCGTTCGACGCCCGCTACACCGATCTGTTCGCGCCCGCGTGCGCGATCATGGCCGGGATCCGGATGGCCGAGGTCTGGGAGCGGGTTTCGCGACGGCGGATCGCGTTCGCGTTGCTCTTCGCCTATCAGGGCGTCTACGCGGCCGGAATGCTCGTCCGCTACACGCACGACTCCCGCAATGGCATGAACGCGGCGCTAGCCGAGGTCTGGCGCCCGAGAGCGGCTACATTCGTCGGGCCTTTCGTCAGCGACTCGACGCTCTACCGGGGATTCGCGATCGGGCCCGATCGCGGCCCCTGGGAGGCGGAGTGGTTCGTCATGTCCGACACCTACGCCGCGCAGTACCTGACGCGGAGCGGGACCTTCCCGTTCCTCGGCGGCCCCACGAGCTGCCGCGAGATCCTCTATTGCGACGGCGAGCGGTATCGGGAGTTCTTCCAGAAGGTGTACGCGCGAGACGGCTGGGACCTTGTCTACGTCTCCCGCGCGGCGGCGTGGACGCCCGAGATCAAGCTGCACCACGCCCTGATGACGTCCAAGTGGATGTTCACGAGCGACATCCGCCTGTTCCACCGCCGGCCGCCCTCGTGATGCGATAACCAGCGTTCACAATCACGTCGCGGAAGCACGAGTCCAGCCCAAACTGGGCGCGTGATAGAATTCCTGATTGCGCAGCGTTCTTACGAAGGCTGGAGGTGGATGTTGGCTTATCGGAACGGCTTGCGGTCACCGTTCGTCGTATGTTCGTTTGGGTTCTTCGCAGTCGGCGCCTGCATCGGGCAATCGCGGCCCCTATCGAACATGACGGCAGCCGGCGGACAGGGCGCAGCGAGCGCCACGACGACCGGGACGGCGGGAAGCGGCGACCCGGGTGCCGGCGGCGGCGGAGCCGGCGGTAACTCTGGTGGGGGACTCGGAGGCCTGTTTGGGCCGCCCGGCGGCTGGGGCGGGTTTTCGGGCGCGGGCGGCGCCTCCGGCGCCGGGGTCGCGGGAACGAGAGGACCGGGCGGTGCCGGGGGCCTCTCCGGTGGGATGACGGGCGGCGGATATTCAGGCGCCTACGCCGCGTGCCCGCCAAACACCGAAACGTCGATTGGCGGCCCGATCGTGGCCGATTTCTCAGCCGCGTCCGGCGACGGGCTTCCAATTTTGACCCCGCCTTACCGCGCAGTCGTCATCGGGAACGCGACAGGCACGGTCAAGGACGGCGCCTGGCATGTCGTCGGTAGCGCAGCGGCGAACGAAAATGCCTATCTCACCGGGCTGGGCGCCAGGATCGAATTCGGCTGCGTCAACATGTCTGCCTACAGTGGGATCAGTTTCACGATCGACACCTCTGGATCGTCCTGTCCGGGCGTTTCCATGGAGCTCTTCGACGCGAATGGCGGAAGCCTGAACATCTTCCCGTTCGTTCCCACGGGCCAGGCGAAGACGACGGTGAGATTGCCGGTGGTGAGCTGGGGCGGCGAAACAGCGATGAGCACGCTCACCTGGTTGGCGACCAGGATCGAAGCACCATGCACGTTCGACTGGACCATCGACGACGTGACGTTCTACATGGACCCCGGGGGCGGCGGTGGCAACGGTGGAGCGGCTGGTATCGATGGCGCCGGAGGCATGGGGGGGACCGGCGCCAGCGCGGGAGGGAGCGCAGGACCGGGTGGAGTGGGCGGTAGTGCTACAGCGGGAGCGGCCGGCAGCGGAATCGGGGGCGGGATCCCGACGTGTCCACCGGATGCCAGAACCTCGATCTCGAATCCAGTCATCGCCGACTTCTCCACGGCGGATGCTGACGGCCTCCCGATTTTCCAATCGCCTTATCGACCACTCCTGTACGGAAACGTGACCGCCGAGGTGAAAGAAGGCGTCTGGCACATCGTCGGCAACGAGACCGAGCGTAGTCCTCCATGGGGCCCGACGATCGGTGTCGGGATCGACTTTCGTTGCGTCGATACCACCGCCTATTCAGGCATCAGCTTCTCGATCGACACGTCCGGATCGAACTGCTGGGGCGTCTCCGCTGAGATCCTCGACTGGTACGGCACCTATATCTACCGAGAGGGACTGGTCCTCGGGGAGACCAAGACGATCGTGTCCATTCCGGAGATCTACTTGCGCACCGCCCTGAACACACTGCGCTGGATTCCCTTCGGCGGCGATCAGCCCTGTACCTTCGAGTGGAAGATCGACAACGTGACCTTCTATCGCTAATCGCGCGAGACCTGAAAGAGCTTGTGATATCTGTACGCGGTGCCTGACCTAAACTTTCGCAGGCTGGCGAGGCGCCTCGGCGAGTGGCTCTGGCGAAAGCAAGCCGTCGACGCCGCTCGCGCACAGTTACCTCGCCCCGGCGAACTGGCCGGGCGGGCCTACGTTCAGGCGCGCCTGCTGCGTGCCATCGCGGCGCGCGTCGCGGATCCCGGCGAGCCGTTTCCCGATGGGCGCCCGGTCGCGGGCCTCCTCTCTCTCTATCGAGACATCGTCTACTGGACGCTGGTCGCGGAGGCACGGGACTCCGGGACAGTCGCATCCGACCTCGCGGGCATGTGGCGGCAAGCGCCGGCCGGCAGGCTCTCGGCGGCGGCCGGAAACGCGGAGAATCTCGAATCGATTCGCACCACCCTCGTCGATATGCCCGCGCTCCGTTCCCTCGACGTCCGCGAAGAGGAACTGGATCGCGTGCGAAAATTCGCCGATGCCTTGTATGAGGATGTCGCGCGGCCGCGACGACGGTTCAGACTTGCCGTCGCCCTGCGTTGGTTCCGCGTGGCGGCGCTCGCCGCAGCGACGCTGACCATCGGTTTCGCGATCCGCGCCGTCATTCTTGGCCCGAACCTCGCGGCAGGCCGGCCTCTCCGCACGAGCTCGCTGCTGGCCGGGTGCCCAGGCGAAGCGGGCTGCGCGGACCTGCTTTTTCACACCAATCTAGAGAACAATCCCTGGGTCGAATTCGATCTGGGCGCTGTTGCCCGCATCCACGTCGTCGAAGTCCGAAATCGCGCTGACTGCTGCCAGGAACGCGCCGTGCCGCTGATTGTCGAAGTCAGCGTCAACGACCATACGTGGAAGGAGGTGGCCCGTCGCGATCGCGAATTCTCGACCTGGAAGGCCACCTTTCCACGGACGCGCGCGCGCTACGTGAAGCTGAGCGTGCCGCGATCCACGATGCTTCACCTCAGCGATGTCGCGATCCGATGACAACCGTCGACTGACGTTTGAGGGCGCCTTTCGGCGGGGCGGATGTCCGCTTCAGCGCTTGCGCACCAGCATGAGACCGAAGTGCCCCTGCTGGCGCGTATACCAGGCCTCGTGCGCCGCCACGTACGCCTCCAGCGCTTGCCTTTCGAACGGTGGGTAGGCCGCCCCCATCATGATCAGGCTCGGGCGCCGCGCCTCGATCTCCGCCCGCGCGGCTTCGACCGTGAACTCCTTGCTGAATGGCGGCACATTCAGATCCTGCATGATACGCGCGCCGTCAAAACCGCTGGGAGCCCACGAATTGATGAGCTGATAGAACGCACTGCGCTTGAACAGCGGCATTCCGGGGATCGTTCCGACGATGTAGCCGCCGGCCGGGACCAGCGTTTCCAGCTCTTTCCGAGCGCGGATGTCCACGACCACATCGTGATCGCTCGCATAGTTGCCGTGAACCTCCAATACATTGCTGCCCGCATACAGAATCGCGACGGCGAGCACCAACGAATGGAGTGGCCTGATTCGCCGGAACAAGACCATGAGATACGGAAGGAACGCAACGCTGAGCAGGTACCAGGGCGAGTAGTACTGCTTGTACGGAAACGACACCAGCTTGAGCTGGAGCGCGAGGAACGCCAGCACCGCGAGCTCGAAGGCGGCCCGATGAATTCGCTGCCAAGCCACGATGGGCCAAGCGATTACCGATGCGATCAGAATCTTGCGCGCGACCGCATGCCCCCACACGGCGTCGGCAAGCCCATGCCCGAAACCGCCCTTCGTGTTGAGTACCTGGTGGTAGAAGAGCGATAGTCGATAGACGTGAATGGGATTCAGGCCGGCGATTCGAAGCAGCCCGGCGCCAAGCGCCAGCATGCCGGCGCCCCCCGCCGCCATGCCACCGACGCGAGACAGCCGGCGATCGTCGACCACCAGGCTGATTGCCGCGAACAGCGCCGCAAATAAGATCAGCTTCGGAGAGCAAAGCACCGCCGCCATCGACAGCGCCGCCAGCTCGGCTGAGGCACGGAACGCGTCCTCACGGCGCGAGCGGTACCGATAGATCGCGATGACGAGCAGCGCGTTCGGCCAGGAATCAATCCTGAACTCCAGCAGATAGTCGAATATCGCAGGGTGGAAGGCGATGACGGCGATGGCCAGCGCTCCGACCCGCGCCGGAAGGACGACCGGCGTGGGCAACTGGCGTAGGGAGAGCGCCGCGTTCTTGACGACGCCGATCATGAAAGCCACCTGGCCCAGCAGCGCGATGAAACGAAACACGAAGAGCAGGTCGTACGAGTCGTCGAAAATCCGAAACAGGAGGCTCAGCGGATACCAGAGGAACGGCGGATGGCACTCGAAGAAGTCGTAGAACGGCTTCTCGCCACGGCGAATGAGCCACGCGGAGTACGCGTGCTCCAACTCGTCATAGTCGAAGGGCCTGTGCATGACCGCGCGGACCAGCGAGATCGCCGCGATCCCGACGATGATCAGACAGAGCGCGCCGGCGACATCAAATGACAGCAGCCTCGAACGCGCACGGTCTTGCCACGAGGACAATCTTGTCAGGAGGCTCGGCATGAATCAGAAGTCGAGCGCGCGGCTGCCTGCACGGCGCGCGGCACCGTAACATCCGCGCGTCTCAAAGACCATTCGTCAGGCGAGCTCCGCCTGAATGACGAACTGATAAGCGAACAGCTCGGGCCGCGAACGCGCCAGCGCGTACTGGAACGAATCGACGACCGCGGTCGCCTTCTCGAGAGCCGGCGCGGCGCCCGCGATCTTCTCGAGCGGGATCACCGTCCAGTCCTCCTTCGTGACGCGGTAGCCGGCGTTCACGATCAGGTCGCGGAAGCTGTCCCGCGTGTAAAGGTGAACGTGGGTCTCGTCGAGGATGCCGCGCGGAGAGTACTGGAAGCGGCCGGTCAGCAGGGCGAGACGCATGAACCAGAGGGCGATGTTGCCGGTCGAGGCGACGATCGTGCCGCCCGGCTTCAGCCACCCCTTCGCGCGCTCGAGGATGCTCGTGTCGCGCAGGTGCTCGAGCACGTCCGCGAACATGATGCAGTCGAAGTCGCGCTCGCCCGGCGCCCAGTCGCCGCCGTCGAGGTTCGCGACCTCGAAGCGGGCACAGGCCGCGCGCGCCTCCGCGTCGTCGTGGACGTCGACGCCTACCACCGTGCACCCTTTCGCCGCCAGCGCGCGCGCCAGGTAGCCGCCGGCGCAGCCGACGTCGAGCACCTTCGCGCCCGCCGGCACCGTGTCGATGATGCGGCGGTGGCTCGAGAACGGCGACATCTTCTCGGTGTAGGTCGGCGGATCGACGTGCGCGTATTCGGGCCGCCGCACCACGCCCGCCTCGTGCATCCGATATTCGAGCACCGACCGCGTGACGTCCCACGCGTACTTCATTCCATTGACGCGGCAGATCTCCTCGCCGTAGTAGGTCGGGATCGGGATCTCCTTGATGCGCATCCCGGCGGCGTGGAACTGGACGATGATCTGCGTGTCGAAATGGAAGTCATCGCTGTTGCGGTCGAACGGGATCTTCTTGAGCGCCTCGACCGAATAGACCCGGTAGCCGGAGTGGAACTCGGACAGGTTCATGCCGAGGACCGTGTTCTCGAACTTGGTCAGGATCCGGTTGCCGACGTACTTGTAGAGCGGCATCCCGCCCCGGCGGGCGGCGCCCTTCTCCAGCATGCGCGATCCGAACACCGCCTCGGCCTCGCCTGACAGGATCGGATCCAGCAGGTTCGCCATCGCCTCGGGGGCGTACTGGCCGTCGCCGTGCAGCAGCACGACCGCATCGAATCCGTTTTCGATCGCGTAGCGATAACCGAGCTTCTGGTTGCCGCCGTAGCCGCGGTTGGTGGCGTTGCGGAACACGCGCAGCTGCGGCATGTCACGAACCTGCTGGTAGCCCTTGCCGACCAGGTAGGTGTCGTCCGTGGAGGCGTCGTCGAAGACGCAGATCTCGGTCAAGCGCGGCCGCAGGTCCTTGGGGATGCGATCGAGCACGCTCGCGAGCGTGGATGAGGCGTTGTAAGCGACGATGTGCACCATGATCCGCGGCGACCCGCCGGCCCGCGGAACAGCGATAGGAGATATGTTCGAGGTCGACATCGGCGCAAGAATAGACGGACGCCGTCGCGGGTTCCAGCCCGGGCTTGCGGCTTCGCCCGGCGCGGCAAGCGCGTATTGCCGCGTTGAACTTGCAGGCGTCCGTAGTACGCTGCCGCCTGCCGTGAACGCCTCCCTTACATTCACCCGCGTCTCCGAGTGGATCTTGCGCCGCAACACCCTGCGGGAAGCGCGCGCGGCGATCGTCCCGCGCGGCGCGCCACGCGACCGGGCGCTCTGTCAGGCCCGCCTGCTGCTCGAGGTGGCCCGCCGGGTGGAAGAGCCGGTCGAGAGCTTCCCGCCCGGAGCGCGCGCCGCCGTCCGCCTCGGCCTTTATCGGCAGGCGGCCTACTGGGCCCTGGCCGGGAGCCGCGGGCGCGACGGCGAGGCGTCGGCGGATCTCGCTGCCGCGTGGGCGGACACCGATCCCGAGCGCCTGCGGCGGGCGGCCCCCGACGCGGCGACGCTCGATCAGCTCAAGCGGGCCCTCGTGGATCAGGCGCAGCCCGACTCGCTGGACGTCACCGCCGCGGAGGCGGACCGCGCGCGCCTGTTCGTGGAGGCGCTGATCGGAGAGATGGATGCGCCGCGCCGCCGGGTCGCCGTCATCCGGGCCACCCGCTTCCTGCGCGTCGGCCTGGTCGCGCTGGCGGCGCTTGTGCTCGCCTGGGGCCTCTACCGGCTGTCGCTCGGGCCGAACCTGCTCGCGGGGAAGCCGTTTCGCACCAGCACGAGCTGGGCGGGCTGCTCGGCCGACCCCGGCTGCCAGGCGCTGCTGTTTCACACCGATCCCGAATTCAATCCCTGGGTCGAGTTCGATCTCGGCGCGCCCAAGACCTTCCACCGCCTCGAGGTGACCAACCGTGGCGACTGCTGCGCCGAGCGGACGATCCCGCTGGTCGCGGAGACCAGCGACGATCGGGTCACCTGGAAGGAAATCGCCCGTCGCGACACGGAATTTTCGTCATGGACGGTGAAGTTCCCCCCCCGGACCGCCCGTTTCCTGCGCCTGCGCGTCGCGCGGCACAGCACCTTCCACCTCAAAGACGTCGCCCTCCGCTGATGATCGCCCTCGTTCTGCGGGCGCTGACGCTGCTGGGCTTGATCGGCGCGTCGGCCGCGCTCTTCCTCCAGGAGCTGTTCGGCGGCGACTGGATCGGCCCGTTCGTTTCGTCGAACACGCTGACGATGGCCAACCGGCAGCGCCTGATCATCGGCATGGTGGTCGGCGCGGCGGCGGCCGTCGTGGTCGGGCTGCTGGTGCTGTGGCGGCGCGGTGGCCGCAGCCTGGCGCGGATCGCTCATCTCTGCGTCCCGGGCGTGCTGCTCGGCCTGATCCCGCAGCTCTGCGACAGCGCGGCCTGGCCGAGCGCGGTCAACGCCGCGATCGTCATCGGCCTGGTCCTGCTGCTCGCCGAGCGCCTGTTCCGCATCTCGTTCGCCGCCGCGGCAGATCTCGGGACGCCGGCGCCGGACGGCTATCCGCCCTGGTGGAAACAGATCGTGCCCCGTCGCCTGCGGCGCTGGCTTCCGCCGCTGCTGGTGGTGGCGGGCGTGATCGCCTACGGCCTCTACATGTCCGTGTTCACGCTGCGGATGCACGGGCGCTTCCAGACGTACAACTTCGACCTCGGCCAGTACGACAACCTGTTCTGGAACCTCCTCCACGGGCACCCGCTGCGCATGTCGCCGCTGGGGCTGGACGCCAACTGGACGGATCTGCGCAACCACGCCGACCTGTCGGTCTTCTTCTTCATCCCGTTCTACGCGATCAAGCCGGGCGCCCCGACCCTGCTGGTGATGCAGTCCTTCGCGCTGGGGCTGGGCGCAATCCCGATCTACCGCTTCGCGGCCCGCCGGCTGCCGCGCGGGTACGCGGCGGTGATCGCGTTCGCCTACCTGATGTACCCGCCCATGCACGGCATGCAGTTCTACGACTTCCACATGCAGCCGATGGCGGCGACGTTCGTGATGTTCGTGATCGACTTCGTCGATCAGAAGCGCTACGTCCTGTGCGCGATCGCGTTCGCCGTCGCGATCACCTGCCGCGAGGACATCTCGGTCGGCCTGGCGATCCTGGGCGCGTTCCTGATGCTGTCGGGCTACCGGATGCTGCCCGGGCTGGTGATCTCGATCGTCGCGACCATCTACTTCGTGCTGATGCGGTTCGTGATCATGCCGAGCTTCGGCAGCTGGGGGTTCCAGGACATCTACAAGGACCTGTTCCCGGCCGGCGCGCCCAACTTCGGCGGCGTGATCTCGACGCTGATCAGCAACCCGATCTTCACGTTCACGTCGCTGCTGACGTCCGACAAGCTGCGCTACGCGCTGCAGATCCTGCTGCCGCTCGGGTTCCTCCCCTTGCGGCGGGCCTACCTGGCGACGTCGCTGGCGGCGGGATCGATCTTCACGCTGCTGACGACGCACTACGCGCCGACGATCGACATCGGGTTCCAGTACTCGGCCCACTTCTTCCCGTACGTCTTCTCGGCGACGACGCTGGCGATCGCCAGCTATCGCCCCGAGGGGGTGACCCTGATCTACCGGCGCGCCGCGCTGGGCGTGCTGGTCGCCGGCACCGCGCTGACGGGCGTCTTCTGGGGCGCCATCCCGCCGCGCGATCAGGTGCACGGCGGCTTCTCGATGATGACGATGCGCGCGCCGTCCGCGGTCGACCTGCTCAAGGACAAGTACCTCAAGGAGCTGCACGCGATGGTGCCGCCGAAGGCGTCGCTCGCGATCGGCGAGTCGGAGATGACCCACGTCTCGCATCTGCGGATCAAGGGATTGCGCGACTCGATGGACACCGACTACATCATCTTCTCGATCGGATCGGGCGGCGACCGCGCGCTGGTCTCGGGCGAGTTCGAGAAGATCGCCGAGCGCCCCGGAGGCCTGCAGCTGCTCAAGCGCAAGGCGGCGGGCGTGCTGCCGCCGATCATGCCGCCGGGCGAACCGCGCCCGGCCGCAGCGTTCCAGCCGCCGCGCCCGGCCTTCGCGCCCCCGCCGCCCGCCGGGCCCGCCGCTAACCCCGCCGCGGGACCGGCAGGATTGCGCGTGGCGCCGGCGCCGCCGCTTCCAGCGGCGCATTGATCTCTTCGGCGATCAGGTAGACCGGCTTCGACTGCGACTCGTGGTAGGTGCGCACCAGCAGCTCGGCCAGCAAGCCCATGCCGATCAGCTGGATGCCGACGACGAACAGCATCACCGCCAGCAGCAGCAGCGGGTTGCGGTGGGCGTAGACCCCGCTCCGGAACTTCTCGACCAGCGTGACGAGGCCCGACAGGAAGCCGCCCCCGATGAAGGTGAAGCCCCAGAACCCGAACAGGTAGGACGGCTTGGTCGAGTAGTCGCCCAGGAACTTCACGGTCATGAGGTCGAGCAGCACCTTCAGCGTGCGCGCCAGCCCGTACTTCGATTTGCCTTCCTTGCGCGGGTGGTGGCGGACCACCTGCTCGGTGATGCGCGCCCCCGACCACTTGGCGTAGACCGGGATGAAGCGGTGCATCTCGCCGTAGAGGCGCACCGGCTCGAGCACCTCGCGCCGGTACGCCTTCAGCGTGCAGCCGTAGTCGTGCAGGCGGACGCCGGTCACCCGGCCTATCAGCGAGTTGGCGATCTTCGACGGCAGCTTGCGCGACAGGGCCTTGTCCTGGCGGTTCTTGCGCCAGCCGGAGACGATGTCGTACCCGTCCCCCTCTTCGAGGCGGGCGAGCAGCATCGGGATGTCGTCGGGATCGTTTTGAAGATCGGCGTCCATCGGCACGATGTACGCCCCCCGCGCCCGTTCGAAGCCGGCCGCCATCGCGGCGGTCTGCCCGAAGTTGCGCCGGAACCGCACCAGGCGCATCCAGGGGCGGGTGGCGGCCGCCTCCTTGAGACGCGCGAAGCCGTTGTCACGCGACCCGTCGTCGACGATCAGCACCTCCGTCGACCGCCCGGCGCCCTCGAGCTTCCCGACCACGTCGTCCAGCGCGGCCGTCAGCCGCGGGATCGTCAGCTCTTCGTCGAACAGGGGGATGACGATCGACACCTGAGGGGCGGCGCGTTCCGGCACGGCCCTTTTATACCTGCGGCGCGGGACATTGCCCAGCGGGCGTGATAGGACGCGGCAGCGCAGCTCATGTGCGGCATCGCGGGATTCATACAGAGACAGCCGAATCCCGAGGCGCTTCCGCGGATGCTCTCCCGCATCGTCCACCGGGGCCCTGACGGCGAGGGGATCTGGGACCGGCAGCTGGGCGGCTGGCAGGTCGCCATCGGGCACCGCCGGCTGTCGATCATCGACGTCGAGGGCGGCGTGCAGCCGATGGAGAGCGCCGACGGCGCCGACGTCATCAGCTACAACGGCGAGGTCTACAACTTCATGGGCCTGCGCGCGGCGCTGGAGCAGAAGGGCCGCCAGTTCCGGACGCGCAGTGACACCGAGGTGATCCTCGAGCACTTCAAGCAGCACGGCGTGGGCGGCATCCCGGGGCTGGACGGCATGTTCGCGTTCGCGATCTTCGAGGCGCGCGAGCGGAGGTTGACGCTGGCGCGCGACCGCGCCGGCATCAAGCCGCTCTACTACGCCGAGCTGGGTGACGGCGGCGTGGTGTTCGCCTCCGAGCTCAGCGCGCTGCTGGCCCACGGCGGCGTCGACCGCGAGCCGTCGATCGAGGGCCTGGCGTCGTACTTCTTCTCGGACTACGTCCACCCGCCGGCGACCATCGTGCGCAAGGTGCGCAAGCTGCCGCCCGGCCACACCATCATCTGGCAGGACGGTAACTGGGGACTGCCGCACGCGTACTGGCAGCTGCCCGCGCCCGGGCCGGCCCCCGCCCGGCCCGACCGCGAGCTGGCGGCCGAGCTCTGGTCCGACGTCAGCCGCGCCGTGAAGGCTCAGCTGGTGGCCGACGTGCCGGTCGGGATCTTCCTGTCGGGCGGCATCGACTCGTCGTGCGTCGCGCGGGCGGCGGCCGCGGCGGGCGGGCGGATGAAGGCGTTCTCGATCGGGTTCGAGAACGCCACCTTCGACGAGACCCGCTACGCGCGCATGCTGGCCGAGCGGATCGACGTCGAGTGGATCACCGAGACGCTGCACGAGCGCAACCTGCTGGACGTCATGGACGCCGCGCTCGACCACATCGACGAGCCGCTCGCCGATCCGTCGTTTCTGCCCACCTTCCTGCTGTCGCGGCTGGCGGCCCGGCACGTCAAGGTGGTGGTCGGCGGCGACGGCGGCGACGAGACGTGGGGCGGCTACCCGACCTACCGCGCCCATCGCTACGCCGAGATCTACCAGCGCGTCCCGGCGGCGATCCGCAACCAGGTGATCGGGCGGGCGATCGGCTTGCTACCCGTCGACGATCGCTACCAGAGCCTGGAGTGGAAGCTGCGCCGGTTCACCAAGCGCTGGGACGACGACATGGTGACGCGCCACCTGCGCTGGATGTCGAGCGTCGACCTCCCCGAGCTGGCGCGCGCCATCCCGGCGGCGAAGGGGCTGCGGCCCGCGACGATGGCGGCGCCGCTGCCGGAGACCGACGACCAGCTGCAGCGCATCCTGGCGCTCGACTTCTCCACCTACATGCCCGGCTCGGTGCTGACCAAGGTCGATCGCGCGTCGATGGCGCACGGGCTGGAGGTCCGTCCGCCGCTGCTGGACGACGCGCTGGTCGAGCGCGCCTTCGCGCTGCCGTCGCGCTACAAGCTGCGGCGCGGGTCGGGGAAGTACCTGCTCAAGATGGCAGCGCGCGGCCAGATCCCCGACGAGATCATCGACCGGCCGAAGAAGGGATTCGGGATCCCGCTGGCGGCCTGGCTGCGCGGGCCGCTCAAGGATCGCATCACCGAGGTGGTGGCGCGCTCGCCGGCGCTGGATCGCGGCATCCTGGACGGTGACGTCTTCCGGGCCTGGAACCGCGAGCATCAGGAGAAGCGCGCGGACCACAGCAAGCCGCTGTGGGCGATGCTCGTGCTGGATCACTGGTTCCGGCGCCACTAGAAGCGCGACACCAATGTCGCGATCGGGCGCCGTGGACGCGGCCAAGATGGCGATCTTCATACCCGGCACGCATGCTGCTTACCAGAGCAGGCGCATGTCGAGATCGCTCGCTGTCGTCGTCCCTCTGCTGGCGCTCACCGTCGGCTGCGGTGACCGCTCGCTCACACCCGACGGCGGTCCGGGCGCGGCCGGAACAACCGGCGCGGCGGGAACCACCGGGGCAGCCGGGACCACCGGGGAAGCCGGCACCACCGGCGCCGCAGGGGCGACCGGCACGGGCGGAACGGCCGGGACCGGCGGCAGCGGCGGCTTGCCGGCGTGCAACCTCGACGGCCAGGGCGACGTCGTGGAGTTCGCGATCGCCGGATCGGACGGGATGGCCGTCAGCGCGCCCGCGAGCGCCGCAGTGACGGTGGCCAGTGTCGAAAGCTGCGCGGCGGTGACCTGTCCTTCGTTCGGCGCGGCGTCGATCAGCACGTCCGCCCAGCGCGTCACCCTGACGGCCGTGGGACCGCAACAGTGGACGCTCTACCTGCGCGACAGCGCGATGCCCCCCGACTTCATCAAGGTCGGCGACACGTTCGACATGACCATCGACGCCAGCCTCGATCGCGTCTTCTACGAGACCGTCAACCAGACCATGCTGCTCGCGCGCGGCGGCAACTTGATCCTGTTCGCGGCGGGCCTCCAGAAGTTCGTGGCCCCGCTGGTGCCCACCCTGGATACGTTCGGGTTGCACGTCTCCGACGAGGGCGCGTTCTGCATGAGCGGGGCGGATTCGGCCCCCGGCTGCATCTCACGCCCGCACACCGCGCGCGTGGCGGCCAGCGGCTCCGACGCATCCATCGTCCTCGGCCCGGGCCAGACCGCAGCGATCGGCGGTCTCTCGATCACGCTCGGCCAGTTCACCGAGAACTTCGACACCGGCGCGTGCGACGTCAAGTCATCCACCGTCATGGCCGGTTTCCGCGAAGGCAGTCCTGGGACGTCAGGAATCGGCGGGACGGGCGGGACCAGCGCCGGCGGGACGGGCGGGACCAGCGCGGGCGGCACAGGCGGTAGCGGGCTCCCTGCCTGCGGCTCCGGCGGCAACGGGCGCTTCGCTCCTGGTTCCAACGCGGTGGAGCTCGCGATCGTCGACTCGAACGGGATGCTGATCGAGTCCGCGGTGACCTCCCCCGTCACGGTCGCGAGCATGGCCAGCTGTGCGTCGGTGACGTGCCCGACGTACTTTTCCGGCTTCTTCACAGCCCCGCCGCCGATCAGCGCAGCGGCGACCCGGATCGTCCTGGCCGGTCCCGATCCGATGCAATGGACGCTCTACCTGCGGAATGACCGTATGCCGGCGGATTTCATCAAGGTCGGCGACGCGTTCGCCCTGACCGTCGACGCGGCGGTCGAACATGTCGCCTGGGGAACGACGAGGCAGACCGTCGTCCTCGCTCGCGGATCCGACCTGTTCGTGTTTGCGACCGCGATCAGCCAGTACCACGGTCCGGCGCTCCCGGATCTGACCGCATTCGGGATCCAGGTGACCAACGGCCGCGGCACCTGCGACGACCCGAAAGATCCGAATTTCATCTGCGGCTATCGCTGGTACTCCGCGCTCGTCACCGTCGCCGCTGAAAGCGCCTCCGTGTTCGGTACCGCCCAGGTCGGCTGGCTCTCGTTCACGAACGGCGGATTCAGCGGCGAGGCGATCGACTACTGGGGCAACTGCGACTCGCCGTCCACGACCCGGATGGCCGGCTTCCGGGTGCCATAGCGGCGATTCACACCGCGCGCTCGCGCAGCCGCTCGGCCAGCTCGCGCTCGATCTCGTCGCAAGCCGCGACACCGGCATTCCGCGCGGTGACCAGTGCCTCGAGCAACTGCTTCGCCTGCCGCGCCGTACCCTTGTACTGACGAACCAGCTGGCGAAGCTCACGTTCCATGTCCTCGAGCATCTGCTGATGAACCACCGCATGGGGCCCACCGCCGGTGATGCGGGTCCGTTCGAGACGCCGGGGCACCGTCGTCGTCCGCGGCCGCGACGGCGGGCCGTCCGTCGACCTTGAGCGGCCAGTGCGCGGTCTCCCCCGGCAGGGGAATCGGCCCCTCGGCGTAGACCTCCCAGGTCTGGGAGAAGCGCCCCCCGCTCGGCGCCAGCGCCAGCTCCAGCTCCAGCTGCCCGCCCCAGGCGGAGACCGGCTCGTCCTCGCCGGGCAGCCCAGGGGCTCCAGGGGCGCAGTCCCCCGGACACCGACGGCGGCGCCGACGCGCGACCCGCCGGCGGGGGCGCCGGCCCAGCCGCCGCTGCTGCCCCTGCTGTCAGCCCGAGGCCGACCACGACACCGAGCGACAAGAGCGTACGCATGCCTTCCCCCCTTGGAAGGACCGGCCGTGAGACGCAGGATGACGTCAGGCAGATCGCGCCGAGATTCGCCGGGATGCAACCGATCGGGGTGACTCCCAGCTTGCGTCAAACCGGCGCGCGCCGGGTCGGTGGGGCGTTCGCCCACATCCTTCGCGCCGCTCGCGTCACCTTCGCGACGAGCATCTTGCGACGGGAACCGGTGGCCGAGACCGTGATCTCGACTCACATTTGATTCATGGCGAGCTTTGGCCACGTCGCCGTGGGGATGCTGACCGGGCGGCTTCATGGTGGGGGGAAGGTGGGCGGCGGTGACGGGGGCGGCGACCCGAGGCCGGGCGGCGGTGGGGGACGCCGCGGCCTCTGTTCGTGGAAGACGATGGCGCTGTTTGCGGGGCTAGCGCTGCTCCCCGACGCGGACGTCGTCCTGGTCGCCCTGGGCACCTGCGACGCGGGCGCGTGCGGGCATCGCGGCGCTTCGCATTCGCTGCCGCTCGCGCTGGCGATCGGCATCCTGGCTGCCATCGCCGCCTGGCGGGTGGGCTGGCCGGTGGTGCGGACGATGGTCGGCACCACGCTCGCCGTCGCGAGCCACGCGTTGCTCGACGTGCTCGGCGCCGGCGGGCGCGGGCTGCCGCTGCTGTGGCCGTTCACGGACGCGCGCTTCATGTCGCCGATTCGGATCTTCCCGGACGCCCCGCGCGGATCCGCCTTGCTGTCGCGGCCCGGAGTGATCAGCGTCCTCATCGAGTTCGCGGTGTTCCTGCCCGTCATGCTCTACGCGCTCTGGCCCCGGATCGCTCGCTTGATGTCGGCGCGCGCGCGCGCCCACGCCATCCCGCAGCTGCCGAGTTTGACGTTCATCGAGGGCGGCGGGGCGCTGCCCGCCGGCGCCGAACCGTCGCTGTCGGCCGATCAAGATCCGCAGATCCGTTCGGTCGGATAGTTTCCGTTTTCGGCGGTTTCGTCGCGCATCGGCTGCAAAAGCGGGTAACCTCACGCCGATGATTTTCGGCAGAGAGCGTGAGGCCGTTCGAAACGCGACGCGCGTGATCCGCGATCTCGTCTTGCGGCCCGGCCGAGAGGGCACGGGCAGCCTCGGCGGCGGCCTCGGCGCGATGGCGATGCTGGCGGTCGGCCCGCTGCGTGAGCTGCCGGGAATCGCCACGCAGGTGCCGGGGACGCTGCGCTCTCTCGGAGAGCGCATGACCGCGATCCCGGGCAGCCGGCGGCGGGCCCCGGCGCTGGGCTTCGCGGCCCAGGCGCTGGCGGGCAGCCTCCGCTGCGGGTCCACGATGCGCGAGCGCTACCTCAACCTGCTGGCGGCCGCGATGGACGGCGAGACGGCGGCCCGGGTGCATCCAGCCTTCCTGGCGGTGCTGCGCCAGCTGAGCGCGGACGAGGTCCGCATCATCAGCACCTTCCAGCACGACGGACCTTATCCGCTGGTGACGGTCGGCGCGCGCTACAGGTTCGGCGAACGTCTGTCGACTGAGCTGAGGTACTTCAGCTTGCTCGCGACGCAGGCGGGCTGCGAACACCCGGAGCGGACCGCGATGTACATCGACAACCTGTGCCGGCTGGGACTGGTCGAGCTGCGACCCGTGCGCATCGCCGACGACACGCGAATGTTCCGCCCGCTCGAGACGCACCCGGAGGTCACGGCGGCGGTGGCGCGCGTCGAGGCGCGCGTCCCGGAGCTGGAAAACGCTCACGCCAACGGCGACGACAACCGGGTCGTGGCGGACGTGCAGCGGACGGCGCTGTACGTGACGGCGTTCGGACGCCAGTTCTACGAGGCGTGCGAGTACCGCCCCGAGCACGCCCGGTGATCCCCTAGGAGAGGACCCGGAGGTAGAGCCAGCATGGAAGCCGGGCCTCCCCCGCCGGAAACCCCGTCCTCGCCGGATCCTCGGCCCGCGCCGATTCCCGATCGCGAGCCGCTGTCGCTGGGGGAGATCCGCGAGATCTGGGCCCTGCTGGCTCACGCCGACCGGATCCAGGCGTTCCTCATGCTGCCGCGCGACGAGGCCGAGGAGCTGTTCTTCGGGTTGCCCGCCCGCGACCAGGCCGACATCGTGCTGGGCGTCCCCGCCCGCGAGCAGCGATCCTGGCTGCGCAGCCTGCCGCCCGACGACGCAGCCGACCTGATCCAGGCGGGGCCGCTCGACAAGCGGGAATCGCTGCTGGCGCTGCTGGACGAGGCGACCCGCCGCGAGGTGACGGCGCTGCTCGCCTACTCGGAGGACAACGCGGGCGGCTTGATGAACCCGCGCTACGTGCGGGTGCGTCCCGACATGACCGTCGACGAGGCGATCAGCTACGTGCGCAAGCAGATGCGCGAGCTGACGCGCACCATCTACTACGTGTTCGTGCTCGGCAGCGATCAACGGCTGATGGGGGTGGTGTCGTTCAGCGCGCTGTTCAACGCGTCGGTGCGCGCGCGCGTCTCCGACATCATGCGCACGCAGGTGATCACCATCCCCGAGCAGATGGATCAGGAGACGGTGGCCCAGAAGTTCGCCCAGAGCCGCCTGCTGGCGCTGCCGGTCGTCGACGCCACGGGGCGCATGCAGGGCATCGTGACCGCCGACGACGTCGTCGACGTCGTGCGCGAAGAGGCCACCGAGGACATGCAGAAGGTCGGCGGCGTCGAGGCCCTGGAGGCGCCCTACCTCGAGATCGACATGCGGCGGATGATCCGCAAGCGGGTCGGCTGGCTGTGCGTGCTGTTCCTGGGCGAGATGCTGACCGCCAGCGCGATGGGCTTCTTCGAGAAGGAGATCGCGCGCGCGGTGGTGCTGGCGCTGTTCATCCCGCTGATCATCTCCAGCGGCGGCAACTCGGGATCGCAGGCGACCACGCTGGTCATCCGGGCGATGGCGCTGGGCGAGGTCCGGCTGCGCGATTGGTGGCGCGTCATCCGGCGCGAGTTTCTGGCCGGGGTGGGGCTGGGCGTGGTGCTGGCGGTGATCGGGTTCATCCGGATCGTGCTGTGGGAGGGGCTGTTCCACACCTACGGCCCGCACTACATCGGCATCGCGCTCACCGTCGCGTTGAGCCTGATCGGCGTCGTGCTGTGGGGGACGCTGGCCGGGTCGATGCTGCCGTTCATCCTGCGCAGGCTGGGGTTCGACCCCGCCAGCGCGTCGGCGCCGTTCGTCGCCACGCTGGTCGACGTGAGCGGGCTGGTCATCTACTTCACGGCCGCGGCGGCGATCCTGGGAGGGACGTTGCTCTGAGAAGCGGACGCGCGCTGTTCCTCCTGCTCGCGCTGCTCCCCGGTTGCGAGGGCGAGCCCCCGCCGCCCGCTCCCCCCAACCCCGTCGAGATCGACGAGAGCGCGGACACCGGCTGCCCGCCGCTGCCGCCGATCTCCGGGTTCGTGGGGCGCGGCGACGCGGCGCTGCTGCTCGATTCGGTGACGCCGTTCCGATCGACGGGGACCAACCTCTACTACCTGCAGCAGCTGCTGTCGTACGCGCAGCAGGATCAAGATCCGCAGGCGCTGCAGGCGGTGGGCGAGGTGCTGGACGATCTGGTCTGCCTGTCGTTGCCGGTGGCGCGCATCTGGGGGTTCAACGATTCGAAGGACGCCTCGTCGATCCGGCGCAACCCGCAGGAGGGTTTCCGCGAGGCGGGCCTGCGCGGGCTGGACCAGGCGATCTGGGAGGCGAAGCGGCGCGGCATCCGGGTCATCATCCCGCTGGTCAACAACTGGGGCGAGTACGGCGGCCTGCCCGTCTACGCCGCCTGGGCGTCGGCCGCGTTCGGCGGCAGCTACGAGCACGACGACTTCTTCTCGAACGCGCAGATGAAGCAGTGGTGGAAGGACTACGCGTACATGCTGGCGACGCGGGTCAACACCTTCACGGGCGTGCGCTACCGCGACGAGCCGGCGATCCTGGCCTGGGAGATCGGGAACGAGCTGCGCTGCGCGAGCTGCGCGGGCACGACCCGCCTGCCCGACACCGTCGCCGAGCTGGCGACGTTCCTGAGGCAGGTGGCCCCGAACCAGCTGATCGCCGACGGCGGCGACGGCTTCGACGACGACCCGACGGCGTACGTCGGCCTCAGCAACTACTACGCCGTGCGCGGCGACGAGGGGGCCAGCTTCTCGAAGCTGGGGCGGGTCGAGGCCCTCGACATGCTGAGCTACCACTTCTACCCGCGCAACTACGGCTTCTCGACGGCGCGCGACACCGAGATCTGGATCGAGCGGCACCAGGCCATCGCGGCGCTGACCGGCAAGGTCGCCTACCTGGGCGAGTGCGGCTTCATGGCGCCCGATCAGGAGCGCGGCCAGACCTACGACGGCTGGCTGCGCCACCTGTTCGCCGAGGCCGACGGCCAGCTGGGCCTGTTCTGGCAGCTGTCGCCCGCGGCGCGCACCAACAACGACGGCTTCGCCGTCTACTCCCGCCGCGACAGCGCCACCGCCTGGATCCTCCGCCGCTGGGGCCAACTGATCCGGTAGCGTCAAGCGGCGACCAGCGTCCGGTCCCCTCTCCTGCGTCCGGTCCCCTCTCCTGCGTCCTGTCCCCTCTCCTGCGTCCTGTCCCCTCTCCTGCGTCCTGTCCCCTCTCCCCGCGAAGCGGGGAGAGGGTTAGGGAGAGGGGCCGACGCTCCCGGCGCGCGCCGTCGAGAGCGCTGGCCCTCACCCCGGCCCTCTCCCTGCGGGAGAGGGAGAGAGAATCAGCCGCTGTTGCGGAGGCCGGCCGCGACGCCGTTGATGGTCAGGTGGACGGCGCGGCGCAGCTCCTCGGCGTCGCCTTTGCCGGCGCGCAGCCGGCGCAGCAGATCGACCTGCAGGTGGCTGAGCGGATCGATGTAGGGGATGCGGTTGCGCAGGCTGAGCGCCAGCGGCGGGTTGGTCTCGAGCAGCTCGCGGGTCTCGGTGATCGCGAAGAACGCCGCGCGCGTGTCGTCGTGCTCGCGCGCGATGCGATCGAACACGCTCTTGCGCAGCTTGCGATCGGGGACCAGCGCCGCGTAGCGCGCCGCGATGCCGATGTCCATCTTGGCCAGCACCATGTCGAGCCGGTCGACCAGCGTGCGGAAGAAGGGCCAGCGCGCGTACATCGCCCGCAGCATCGCCAGCTGCCGCTTGCGACCGCGCGCCAGGTAGGTCTTCACGGCCGCGCCGAAGCCGTAGAAGCCGGGGATGGCCTGGCGCGACTGACCCCAGCTGAACACCCACGGGATCGCGCGCAGGTCCTCGATCCGATCGGAGGCGCGCCGGCTCGCGGGCCGGCTGCCGATGTTGAGATCGCCGATCTCGTTGATCGGCGTCGAGGCGCGGAAATAGTCGATGAAGCCCGGCGTCTGGTAGACGAGGCCGCGATAGGCGGCGAAGGCGTGCGCCGACAGCTCCTCCATCGCCGCGTGGAACGGCGCCGCGTCGGCGCCCAGGTCGACGCCGTCGAGCAGCGTCGCCTCCATGGTCGCCGCCACCAGCGTGCCGAGGTTGCGACGGCCCACCACCGGATCGGCGTACTTGCTGGCGATCACCTCGCCCTGTTCGGTCAGGCGCAGCTGGCCGTTGACGCTGCCGCGCGGCTGCGCGAGCACGGCGCGGTAGCTTGGACCGCCGCCGCGGCCGACCGTGCCGCCGCGACCGTGAAACAGGCGCAGGCCGACCCCGTGCCGCCGGCAGGTCTCCACGATCGTGAGCTCCGCCTTGTAGAGCTCCCAGTTCGAGGTCAGGAAGCCGCCGTCCTTGTTGCTGTCGGAGTAGCCGAGCATCACCTCCTGGATGTCGCCGCGGCTCTCCAGCAGCTTGCGGTAGGTGGCGATCGAGCACAGCTGGTCGAGCACGTCGCCGCAGCGCCGGAGATCCTCGATGGTCTCGAACAGCGGGATGATGTTGAGCGCCGAGGTCGGCTCCTCGCCCGGTACCAGCAGGCCGACCTCCTTGAGCAGCAGCGCCACCTCGAGCACGTCGCTGGGCGCGGCGGTCATCGAGATGACGTAGTTCGGGATGGCGCGGTCGCCGAAGCGCTCCCGCACGCGCGCCGCCGCCGCCAGCGTCGCCAGCTCCTGGGTCGTCTCCTCGCCGTAGCGCACGTGGGGCGAGACGAGCGGGCGCGCCGTCCCGAGCTCGCGCAGCAGGAGCGCCTGCCGGTCCGCCTCGCCGAGCGACTCGTAGCCGCGCCGGCCGGTGGCGCGCGCCAGGATCTCCGCGACGGCGCGCTCGTGGACCTGGCTGTGCTGGCGCAGGTCCAGCGGGCAGAGGTGGAAGCCGAAGACGTCGACGTCGCGGCGCAGGCTGCGCAGCCGCCCGTCGCACGCCAGCCCGGCGCCGTCGTCGGCCAGCGCCGTGGCCAGCACGCGCAGATCGGCGGCCAGCTCGGCGGCGGCGCGGTACGGG
>JADMIO010980235.1_pt1 | contig 44569 bp, 33 predicted proteins | sample 8958161 | NCBI WGS metagenome assembly JADMIO01 (sample SAMN16585339, study PRJNA669376) | soil metagenome | isolation source: Crop rotation soil | place: USA: Cullars Rotation, Alabama | collected 2011
CAAAGTTTAGAAAATTAAAAATTATTTTAAATTAATCAAAAAATATTTAAAAATTACGGAAAATTAAAAATAAATTTATTTATTTCATTAAAAATATATTTTTTTTAAAAAAAAACTCAATTATATGTTGAGTTAATTAACAATTAAACCCTTTAAAAAAACAATTAAACGAATCACAATCCACTCCCTTCCTGCTGAAGACGTCGTCGCCATTTCTTTAACCCTCTCCCTCCACTTCCTCCCCCCCTTTCATAAAATCCTCACTGTTCCCTCTTTCATGAAAGGTTGGGTTTTGGCGAGTTTTGGCTTCCGCCATAGCTACGGGGTCTTCTATCAATTTTTTTCTTGGAAGAGAAGAGGAGGAGGGAGTGTAAAGAGCACAGATGACGCACACTAACAATTTCTTTTGTCGGCTAATACTGCGCCCTCACCCTTCTTCCTGGTTCTTGGATTCTTCTACTACCTCATAGTGTCGCTTTGTTCCTACGCATTTCCGCTTTGATACACTGAACAAGAAAATGATTGAATCGTAATTGCTTTCTTTTGGATTTCGATTCCATTAAATTTCCCTCTTGTGTTTATTTAGAATTCTGGTGGACATTAGATGAACCGTAGCCTTCCTTCGATTTCCCTCATCTCTCACCTCAGCAGATGTATTCCATTTTAAATCAAAGAAAGAGGAGAGGGGTTTACTGTGAAACCCAATGCTTCCTTCTTAATGGATTAGGGTTTTGCTGAAATTATATTTATATTTAAAAATAATAAAGATAAATTTTATTTTTTTATTTTCAAGAAAAAGTAGTTTAATATGTTTTTAAATCATTATAAGAATTTTAGGAACCTGTATTTTTAAAAATTAATAGGTCTACAAAGGGTGTGACCTACTAGTGAAGGTCTTTTTTTTCCAGAGATAATGTGTTTGCTAAAAAATGTAAATACAAAAAGATGTTTTTTTTAATAGACTGAGCTTGTATTAGATAAAAACAAAAAAGGTGAAGAGAATTGACCATAAAAATCAGAGTAAAGTCTCAACAAAATGAGAAAAAAACAAAAAACTGGAATGAAAAGAAAGCTGACAGAAAAACACGACAGAGGCTGCAACACCACTACACTAAACTGCAGGAAGCCACTGACGCCAGAAAAAACGCAACTCTTACGGGGGATCATACAGCCAAGATGATGTTGATAACAGGTGCGAAACACTGAAGGGAAAAGACTGGCAGCTGCTCTTGATCCAGTCGAACCATAGAGCCACTATTGTCGGCAAAAGGCAATGAGCGGCATCAAGAGTTTGATTGAACACCTGCTTGTTTCGACGCAACCAGACAACCCACATAATGGCACACTTCAGCATATCCCAACGGGCCAGCGCCACCAGATCAGCCGACGGCAGCAGCGATGGCCAAATCTGCCACAATTCAGCCATGCTACCTGGGCAAACCCAAGCGATACCCAACCAGTTAACAGCAACGATCCAAAGGTTGGCAGCATCCGGATAAGACACAAATAGATGATACACCGTCTCTTCCTCCTGCATGCACAAAGGACACCCTCTCGCCTCCGAATCCAACACCCGACAGTGATACAATTCCGATCGAGTGGGGAGGTTTCCACGCAAAAGCAGCCAGCAGAAGAAGCGGACCCTGAACGGGATTTGCAGCTTCCAGCACGAGTTCATCAAGGGAGAAGAACGATTTCCATCCTGACGACGGCTGATTTCCGCACAGCAAGAATGAACCGAAAACTTTCCATTGCTCGTAAGCTTCCATCGATAATTGTCACAGCGATTTCCTTGCGCAATAGGAATACGACAAGTCTTTAATCGACTGAGAGCGTCCTCCTCCTCCTCCGTCAGGATACGCTGCCACCGATCATACCAGCGCCACTCAGCCCCAGCCCATTCACCATGAGACGCAACCGTCCCAAGTTTGTCAGGAGCAATGGCATAAAGTTGAGGGAAGTTTATAGCCATCGGAGTAGGAGTAGCCCAAGCATCCCACCAGTATCTCAACTTTATGCCGTTACCCAAGGTAGATGCGACCTGAGCCGACCAGAGGTCGAAGAATGGGGACCCGCGCCCATAAATACCCAGCAAATCAGTCCAAATCGGAGATCGACGGCTGCTATACGCCGACCAAATCTTGCCCATGCCGTCGAAACCATAGCGAGTGCGAACCATTTGAGCCCGTATTTTAGATGACCCATTCAGGATCTCCCAGAACCATTTCAGCATAAGCGATTTGTTCCTGTCACCGAGACTACCAATGCCCAGCCCACCATACTCCACTGGTTTAACAACAACATTCCAAGCAACCTTCGCAAATCCCACCGAGTCATTCTTACCGCTCCACAAGAAGCGCCTCATAATACCCTCGCACCTCCGAACCACACTGATTGGCATCCTTAAAATCGACATGTTATATACCGAAAGACTACGCAAAGCCGAATTGATAAGGGTAACCCTCCCGCCCACCGACAACAACTGCCCTCTCCAAGTTGCCAGTTTGTTCTCCATTTTTTGAATTAGAGGCTACCAATTAGCAACCCTACGAGGGTTCAGCCCCACATAAGACCCCAGGTAAGGAAAAGGAAAATTCTCCACCCTACAACCCAGATGAGTAGACATCACTGAACAAACCGTGGGGCTGATATTCACACCTATCATAGTACTCTTGTGAAAATTAACCCGAAGACCGGATAAAGCCTCAAACCACCTCAGAATTGATTTCACATTTTTCACCGCCCCTACCTCATTCTGGAGAAATATCATAACATCGTCCGCAAATTGCAGGTGATTCCCTGACCAGCCCAACTCGCTGCCACCTATGCTGCCGAGCAGACCAGCGTCACAACTAACAGACAGGAGCCGACTCAATCCTTCAGCAGCAATATTGAACAGGAATGGTGATAAAGAGCAGCCCTGTCGCAACCCCCTCTCCACTCCAAACTCACTGGTCGGGGATCCATTGATCAGGACCGAAACCCTGTTAGTGCTAACACATTGATGTATCCAACAACACAAACGATCTCTAAACCCCATGTGACGCATTACAGTGTGCAAATACACCCAATCAACAGAATCATATGCCTTCTCAAAATCCAGTTTCAGGAGGTAGCCCTGCTTGTTAGAAGTTTTTAGGAAATGAACCACCTCATTCGCTGCCATGACGCAATCAAGCATTTGGTATCCTACTCGAAACCCATGTTGAGCCTCTCCAATCACCTTTCCTATCACTTCTTTTAGACGGCCAGCCATCACTTTAGAAATAATCTTGTAGTAGCTACTGACCAGGCTAATGCGGCGAAAGTCTGTAAACTTCCGTGGATCACGGGACTTGGGAATCAGGGTGAGGAACGAAGAATTGCTGCCTCTAGCCATTCGGTTTGTTTGAAAAAAATAGCGGGTCAGCGCCACAAAATCTGTCCCAATGACCTCCCAATCTAGCTGGATAAACCGGAATGAAAAACTATCCGGGCCCGGCGTACGGTCTCTGCCACAAGATTTAATAGCCTCCCAAACCTCACTAGCCGAGACCTCATTCTCCAGGCGACCCGCCTCTTCCGTGGCCAACCGAGAAAAACCAAGGTTCGGAAGACCTGGTCTAGCACGCCTTTCCAGCTTGAAAAATTGCTCATAATGCTCCACCGCTGCCCGCTTTATCGCATCTGGGCCACTGAACGTGTTATTTCCGTGGCGGATTTCAGATACCCTATTTCTGGTTGCCTTAAACTTGGAAATTCGGTGGTAGTAGCTAGTGTTTATGCCCCCCATCATATTCCATTTTTGCCTGCTCTTTTGTCTCCACAACAAGTCCACTCTTTTCTGTTGGGTAGTCTTCTCGACCTGTAACTTACTCCTCTCCGCAATCTCCTCTTCAGTTAAAGGTTTAGACTCATCGACCATGTCAATCTCTTCTAGGCGCTTCTCAATGCGTCGGACATTCTCTTCCAGGTTACCGAACACCCTAGTGCTCCATTCGTGCAGCCTCCGCTTAAGGAATTTCATCTTGCGAATCACTTGAAACTCCTCTGGGTGTTCTCCACCTACTTCGGTCCACCACCCAGTAATCAGGGTTCAAAAACCCGGAAAGTCCCACCAGGCAGCAAGATCTCTGAATGGCTTCGGACCCCAATTAAGGGTATCTTGAGCAAACACAATAGGATTATGGTCGGAGTCGTGCTTAGGAAGGGCACGCAAATGACGGTTCCCACTGATACCAACCCAACCAGTTTGCATAAAGAGACGGTCAAGAAGACTCTTACACCTGGAATTCGACCAAGTGAACATTCGACCCTGAAGACTGATGTCCACGAAGCCGCCCTGGTCGACCCACCTCGCAAAGGCCAACATTCCACGGGTATAACCCACACCTTTCGATCTCTCTTCCGTAGTTAATATTTTATTGAAATCGCCTGCCATAAGAACTGGAGAGGTGCTCGCAGAAATCATGGGATAAAGAGTGTTCCATAGCTGATTTCTTTCTGCAGGGTCAATATACGCATAAACATTCAAAATAACACAATTCAAATTCAGATGACAGATTGTACCTTCCAGCCAAATAAATCTGTCCTGCACAATCTCTCTGGACAGAGCAAAACGGGGGGAATCCCACAGGGAAACTAGACCCCCGACCGACCCAAAACAGGGGTGAACCGCCACTGGACAACTGGGTTGCTCCAAATGGAGTCAATCAAAAACAAGTCAACCACTACCCTCTTTGTTTCTTGCAGCATACACATATCAATATTCTCCTTCTCGATACAGTTGCGGATGAACCTCCGCTTCGAATTCGCGACCAAGCCGCGACAATTCCAGGATAAGAAATTCATTATCCGAATTGACACTCGAGATGAAGCACAGCACGAACCTATGCCTCAAGAAGCGCGACTTCCGCCGCACTTCTCTCCTTGTAAAACGCCATCATGGCTGCATGCGACGCTAAACCGGTCATTCCGATACAATCCCCAACCCGCCATACATCATCGACAAGAGGATCAACAAATCCCGCCCCCCGAGGATGTCTAGATGAAGAAGATGGCGTGTCATGTTTCTCTCTAGCTAGCTGCTTCAATTTCTTCGTCTTGTTTATCACCGTGATCCCTAGAATGTGGGTCGCCGGAGAGGAATATCTCCTTTCATTCGAGTTGTGTGACTCCACCAGCTGTGTCTGCTGTCTTGGCGGTGGTGGTGGAGTCGTTGCGTTGCCATCCCTGATCATCATAGTGTTTTCACAAAATGGCTCATCTTGAGCCTTTTTTTCTCTCTATTTTCCATATACGTGTCCTCCACCTCAGTCTCCTCACCCTCTTTCTCGTCCTTTTCACCTTCCTCCTCGCCTCCGCCCTCCTCTTCATTTTCTTCATACAGCCTAGCTCCAATGCACCAATCTAGATTAGAGACGAACCCTTGCATGGGTTCCTCCATGTAGCGAATGATAAACTCTTTTCCCTGGAGTCGCCCTACCACTTCCATATCAACCCGCGAATGGTTTGTTGCCACTAACAGGCGAGCCACATCCATTCTTTTACGTATGAGTGTGCAATCATCAATGACTACCAGCTTCCCTATGGCCGCTCCGATGCGGTGGAAGGTATCCACGCCCCACGTGTGCACCGGTATCCCGGTACATTGCACCCACACACATCTCCCCTTATCCTCCAAATCATTTGACCACGGAACAACCTTGGTGAATAGTTTGTGTACGCCAATCTGGGCGTCATTTTGGGCTTTGGTGTACTCTTGCATTGTATCAAATTCCATCCACACCAGACCACGTCCTAGGATTCGGGTTTCACATATCCATCCCAGATCAGCTACTATGTCATGTATCTTGGGGACTTGCTCAATCTTTTTCATTACTCCAACGAGACTACGCTTAAGCCAAGCCTTGTTTGCTTCTGGTGTAACAAGCTCGATCTCCTTTCTAACAGGTTTGAGGTCGCCCGTAGTGTTTGGAGTCAATGACAAAGGCTGGCTTGTACTCGGTGCTGGATGCTTTTTAGGATTCTTAGGTGCTTGTTGAACAGTAGTTCTGACTGGCATTTCTTTCTGTGGTCTTGTCTGCCCTATTCGTGCCTCCCGATGTTTCCCCCTGCAGCATCGTATCGCCGAAGCACCAACATATTGGTTATCCAACGCCAATTCCATGTCGATGAAATTTTGAATACCTACCATCTCTATAAATCCATATCTCCTCCCTTTGTTGTTTCTCTTGTTTGGAATGAACACATCAATAAGCTTCTGGAAGGGAGGAAGCCTCCATCTCCGAGTGATCAAGTAGCGAAGCATCTTGTTGTCCACATGTATCGGTAGATTCTCTAGATAGAACACCATCGTTCCTCCCCTAGCCTGTTCCGAACGTCGAGCCATAGAGGAGATTTGCCAAGTTCCGGCTAGCCACCAGAGATCGTCGCGCGGAGGCTCCTAGGGTTTTTCACAGCTAGAACTAGAGTTGGATCAATTTAGATTGAGCTATAATACATAAGATGTTAATGCTAAAATTGTAAGTACATAGTTTTTGTACAATTTACTCAATATTTATAGAGGGAGTAAAGTTTTAAGGCTATGCCTATAATGTAAAATTGGAAGATATTATAACTGGATTTATTTATTTATTTTAATTTAGCACATCCACTTAGGGCTGGGCACGGGTCGGTTCGGGTCACATATTGATGGAACCAGAACCAGTATTAAAGTTTGAAATTCGGGTTCGGTTCGGTTCAGGTAATTGTATTTTAAAATTGGAACCAAACCATACCCAACCCATTCGGTTCGGTTCGGTTTCGGGATTATATCGGATAAATTTAATTTAATATTTTACTAATAGAAATGAACTAAATAACGCTTATAACTAAACAAAATATAATATGTAGACAAAATAAATCAATAAATAACAATATAAAATGAAAAAAAGTTAAGATTTTTATTTAATTTTGATTATATTAATTATTTTTAATATGAAATAAATGAATAAGTATATATTATAAATATAAATATATGTTATTATATAATAGTTCGGGTTGATTCGGGTAAATCGGGTTGTGTGTATGTAGAACCAGAACCAACCCATTTAATTCGGTTCGATTTGGTTTTATTTTTCTATATTTAAAATTATTACCCAAACCAAACGGTTACAGTTCGGGTTGGTTCGGGTAATTAATTTGGTTTTTCGAGTTTTTAGCCCAACCCTACATCCACTAAATGAATAAAAAGAAAAAATCTGATTGCATAAGCAAGTGGCTGCCAACCTAAGCGGCTCATGTGAAGACATGTGTCACACTGTCAAAACCTGGATGGCCCCAGTTCATAGGATGGTGGTGCTTCTTGCAGGATGGATAAGCCCACACTCAAGCTTAGCTCTTCGCATCCTATGCCCATGGTGCTGCGTTCTGTTTCTCATAATTCTTCATAATCCTGTCAATTTCTCAAAAACCCATTTCCTCTACCAATCTTATTCGTCCAGCTGTGCTAACCAGAACGAAAGACCCTTATCTTTGTAGCAGCAATTGTATCCCCTAAAATGGAGTTACCTCCATTGGTTTTGGTAAGTTCTCAACTTTTACCCTTTTTCTTAGTCCTTGTTCAGTTTATTGCTTCATTTTGTAATTGTTGGTGTCTAGTCGGTCATAATTTGGTGATTTATAGCTTCAATAATCATGGGGTTAATCTTTTTCAGGATTTCACATCTCAGTCTAGAACTGGGAAATTTTAGTGACCCTAGCTGAGATTTTTGGTTGATACCTGGTAAACTTATTGAAAAACTATGGATACTTTGCTGAAAACACACAATAAACTTGAATTCCTGTGTCACGTTCATGGGTTTCCTTTGAAATTCAGTAATTTGAGTTCTACTAAGCTCCAAAACCAGGAGGTCAGGTTTGGTACGAGGAAATATTACCCAAAAAGGACTGGGTATGTTTGTGTTAGGGCTAGTAGTAGCACCCTGTTGGAGCTTGTACCTGAGACCAAGATTGAAAATCTTGAGTTTGATCTTCCCCTCTATGACCCATCTAAGGGACTTGTAGTTGATCTTGCGGTCGTAGGGGGAGGACCTGCAGGACTTGCTGTTGCACAGCAAGTGTCTGAAGCAGGACTGTCAGTTTGTTCAATTGACCCTTCTCCCAAATTGATATGGCCCAATAATTATGGTGTTTGGGTTGATGAATTCGAGGCCATGGATTTACTCGACTGTCTTGATACTACTTGGTCTGGTGCCATTGTCTACATTGATGATAAAACACAGAAAGATCTTGGTAGGCCTTATGGAAGGGTTAACAGGAAACAGCTGAAGTCTAAAATGCTGCAAAAATGCATATCTAATGGGGTTAAGTTTCACCAAGCTAAAGTTATCAATGTTATTCACGAGGAGTCTACGTCTCTCTTGGCTTGCAATGATGGTGTTACCATCCAGGCCACTGTAGTTCTTGATGCTACTGGCTTTTCCAGATGCCTTGTTCAGTATGATAAGCCATACAATCCAGGTTATCAAGTGGCTTATGGGATATTGGCTGAAGTAGAAGAGCACCCTTTTGATGTAGATAAGATGCTTTTCATGGATTGGAGAGATTCACATTTGAACAACAATTTGGAACTAAAAGAGAGAAATAGGAAAATCCCCACTTTCCTGTATGCAATGCCCTTTTCATCAAACCGGATATTCCTTGAAGAAACTTCCCTAGTAGCTCGACCAGGATTATGCATGGAAGATATCCAGGAAAGGATGGTGGCGAGGTTGAGACACTTGGGAATAAAAGTGAGAAGCATTGAAGAGGATGAGCGCTGTGTCATTCCGATGGGCGGACCCCTCCCAGTTCTTCCTCAAAGAGTTGTCGGAATTGGTGGTACTGCCGGTATGGTGCACCCCTCAACTGGGTATATGGTAGCAAGAACACTGGCAGCGGCTCCGATTGTTGCAAATTCCATTGTTTGTTATCTCAGCTCTAATAAAAGTCTTATGGGAAATGAGTTGTCAGAAGAAGTTTGGAAAGATTTATGGCCTATACAACGGAGGAGACAGCGGGAGTTCTTCTGCTTTGGTATGGATATTCTACTGAAGCTTGATTTACCAGCCACGAGAAGGTTTTTTGATGCCTTTTTTGATCTTGAGCCCCGTTATTGGCATGGATTCCTTTCATCTCGACTCTTCCTCCCGGAGCTTTTAGTTTTTGGGCTCTCATTGTTTTCTCATGCTTCCAATACTTCCAGGTTAGAGATTATGGCGAAGGGAACCGTTCCTTTGGCTAAGATGATCAACAACTTAATACAGGATAGAGACTAGATCATTGTTCTTCCATCCAAGTTTTTGTTGCATCTATATGTCAACATTTATATATGAAGTATGTTGCCTGAATTTGTGAGCCAGTTGTTTTGTTATCTTCTTATATAGAAAATCCTATTAGATCAAATTAAAATAATGTTTTTGGAGGTGAGGGATGCTAGAGAGTCTATGGCGTTAATCACAATTCAAATAGAAGAGAAGTCGCACTACCTATCTAAATTATAGGAAAACAGAATGCGGTGAAACAGCAATTTCTAACCAATGAGGCATTGGTCTAGTGGCAAGTGCTTTAGTGGTACTCCTTTGAAATAAGGAGGCAAGTACCCAGGTTCAAATCTCAGGATTGTTAAAATCAGCCTATGAAAAAAAAAAAAAAACAGCAATTTCTAGAGGTGCTAGGGTTCTGGATGCACAGCATACCAAGTTTGAATGAAAGTGATACTAGTATCGTAGCAAGAATGGCCCTAGGACTCAGAAAATGGCCATGGTCATGTTGTCATGCAACCCTTCTCTTTTTCCTTCAAGGACTCAAGTATGTAGCTTGACTCGCCACCAAACAAGTCGCCATTTGATTGAAGACTTCCTCATCATTGCCAAGATTGTGATTCAAACTGTGCACTTTCCTCAAGTGCTTCACATCTTCGTCTGGAATGCTATCAAGTTCATATTATTAAAAAAAAAAAAATCAATATCCAACTTAGGCATTTGGATATAGAAATTGACTTGGAAGTGTGGGCCTTCCTCGTACGGAAAGTGAAGCACAACATATCCAACAAACAGGTTGTATATATTATTTTTTATTTTAAAAATTAGACTGGAATTAATTTCTTATATACACTCCGTACGTTATTAGTATTATATAAATGCAGAAATAGTAAAATGTGAAACGCGTGGGAGAGAAAGAACGTGCTTTTATACTCTCGCAATTAAAAGGAGGAAACTAAGAATAAAGAGAAAAAAAGATAAAATGGATTAATTCCTTAGTTTTCTTTAACTTTGGGCAACACTCCACAAATATGTAATTTTCATGTTGTTAGAATACTAGAATACTTTTTTTTAATAAGATGAGATTATTATTAATAAATAAAAGAATAGAATAGAGAGAAGAGGGCGAGTGAAACAACTCAACCTCCTTTGCGGCTAGTCTCTATATGAATCAACAAATAAAACCCGCAGAAAAGAACTTAGAAGGTGATCACAAACAGACTAGACACGAGGCATAATGTGCTACCCAGACCTGATCGATGTTGTTGACCAGAAGGTGTGTTAGACTAGAGGACTAGTCAATCCGAAAACTGCATCATCTCTGATAGACCGTATGGAAACGCAGGATTGGACACTAACAACCACTCACACCATAATGCGAACACACGGGGAACAAGGCGCTCTACAGCTTCTACTTTCTGCTCATACATGAACTTGTTCCTGAAAAGCCAGATGTTCCAAAAGATTGAAACCCGAAGAAGCAACCACATGACCTATGGCTCTCGGTTATACGATGGGAGAATATTATACCACATCAGCCACAGAGTTACAGACCCTGCAATGACCCAATCAACCTCAACCCATCGACCAAAAAAGGACCATAGATGGCGTGCTGCTAAGCATCTGAGAAAGAGATGGTTTGAGCTCTCTAGTTCATCTGGACATAATGCACAACCAGCGGAAGCGAGCAGAATAACATGGCGCTTGCTTAAACAGTCTCGGGTGGAGAGATTATCCCAAAGGCAAAGTCACGAGAAGAAAATTTTAGGAAACAGGACATTTGACTGCCAACAGGGTTTGAGTAAGGATTGGGCAAGTGCGGCATCTTCAACCTTAGCCGTCCAGCACTGGCATATTTAATAGAGAAATTCTCGTCATCCTCCAAGTCCCAAGAGTACTTTTCCAGAGAAGCATTGAGCACAAGGCTATTACGAATGTCTTGGAGAGATCGTGCCTCCTCTTCGTTGTTGTTGAGCTCTTGGAGCCATGCAGCCACAAAAGCCAACACAGACACCTACTGATCGGCAGCCAAAAAGAAGAGGTTTGGATAACGCCTTGCAAGAGGGATCTCACCATGTCAAGTATCATGCCAGAATCGCGAGCGTAACCCATTGCCAACACTAAGTTTCAAGTGGCGAGTCCAGAAATCAAAACTGACAGACCCACTGCCACATACCTGCCAGATCCCAGACCAAATGAGAGAGCCTTAGAAAGATGTACGCCACAGATCTCCTATCCCCACCAAACCATAACTGGCACGGACAATACGAGCCCAAATTTTTCCATAACCACCAAGCAACTCCTAGATCCATTCCACCATAAATGCCTCGTCATTGAGCGTAAACACCCGATTTCCAGACCACCGCAATCAACTGGCTTGATGACTTCAGTCCAGCTTACTTTGGAAAAACCATCAACACCATCTTTACCGGTCTAAAGGAATCGCCGCATGATTTTTTCACAAGCCTAAACTACCCCTACTAGCATCCGAAATAGCGACATGTTATAAACAGGCATGCTGCAGAGGATTGACTTAATGATCGAAGCATAATTTTCATGTATTTTACCTTGATATTTCTATGATTTAAAGGGTAAAATACAAGATATTACATCACTTCCCTATTCTTTTGCAGATTTGTCCTGACGAAGAAATCCAGTCAACATTGACCTTGCATGGGGTCAAGGTTGATCAAAGTGGTCAAGCTGCATCAAACTGGTCAAACTTCATCGAATTGGTCAACCTTCTAACAAGTCAACCCAAATCTGCAACCATTTATCCTACTTTTTAGCGATTTAGTTAGGATCCATATTTAAATAAAATAAAATAAAATCCCTTAAGGATTTATCTTTTCCCTTATTTTAAATTCTTAGTTATGATTAGTAAAATACTTTAAAGGATTCTGATTGTAAATCTCTATTTAAAGAGATCGAATTCTACTTTGTAAAAAGTGAATCATTCTTCAGAATAAAATTTAGATTGTTTTTCCATCTTTCATCTTCGACCTTCCTTCATATTTCTTATGAAATTCATCTTAGCTATGTCAATTCTACATAGCTAAGTCTTTCCATTCTTAGAGAGGAGTTTAACATAGACACTTGAAAGACTTTTGAAGCCTAAGCGAGCTTCAATTCAACAATCATATTCAAGAAATACTTGGAGTTTAATTGCATGAAGCGGTCAACATTGGATTGTAAGGTCTGGCCAACCTTGTGCATTCGGTCTAGATTTACCATCACAACCTTGACTCTGCAACCGAACAGGTCAAGGTCAACCACGTAGGCGACCCGGGAGTAACCTGGTAAGTGGTTTCTTGATCTACCCTAGACCAGCTTAACAACCAGGGCCTCGATTGGGAGGTAGCTTGTCTAGGCATTGTCTGCTTCTATACTATCAAGCTTAGCTTGAGTCAGCGGTCAAAACAGACGCCCTTGATTAGGATCTTACGGAAGGTACCCATACTCCGATTTGATTTGATTTGATTTGATTAGGTATGAAGCAGGATAGTGAGGTACTCATACTCCTATCTATAGCACTGCTATATTTTGTTGAATTCATTATTGCGTTAATGATCAATCTACTTGTGTTTATTGACTCTCACCGAGAATGCTTTCTCCATTGATAATCTTCCTACCAATATTGACCACCACTCTACTTTGCCTTCACGATCAACTTCACTTTTAAGTTGACCGGGTCGTTTATTTTCTATTTTTTTACTTGTATTTTCTTATTTTGTTCAGGTGGCATGTAGCCAACAACATAGACCGCAAAGTAGACCGCAACACCAACATAGACCACCTGCATAGACCACAACATAGATCACATTTACCACTGTTATTTGAATAAATGAACTCTCTTTCATTCATTAACTTTCTCAAAAGAATACAATCTATATATATACTACTCTACTCATACTAATACGTATATACATGCTAACTAATACATATATGTATACATACTATTCTAACACTCCCCCTCAAGCTGGAGCATAGATATTAATCATGCCCAGCTTGTTACATAAGTAGTTCACTCGAGGACCTGAAAGAGCTTTTGTGAAGAGATCCCCTAATTGTTCTCCTGTCTTCACATAATGAGTAGAAATAAGGTTCTCCTGAATCTTCTCACGAATGAAATGACAATCAACTTCAATGTGTTTCGTCCTCTCATGATACACAGGATTTGATGCAATATGAAGAGCTGCTTGATTGTCACACCTAAGTTTTGATGGAGATGATTGTGTGATCCCAACCTCGGCTAGAAGTTGTCGCAACCATAAGATCTCACAAGAGGATTGTGCCATTGCTCTATATTCAGATTCTGCACTTGATCGTGATACCACATTCTGCTTCTTGCTCTTCCAAGAGATCAGATTTCCACCAACAAAGACACAATAACCTGTTATTGACCTTCTATCAATCTTAGACCCAGTCCAATCAGCATCTGCAAAACACTCAATCTGAGAATGTCCATGGTTACTATACAAAATTCCAAGACCAGGAGCCCCTTTCAAATAACACAAGATATGCTCAAGTGTTTCCCAATGCTTGTCTGTGGGAGAAGACATGAATTGACTTACAACACTAACTGCAAATGTGATGTCAGGGCGTGTCACTGTAAGATAGTTCAACTTGCCAACTAATCTCCTATACTTCTCAGGATCATCAAGTGGATCACCATCATCTTTAGTAAGCTGAACATTAGGAATCATAGGAGAACTACAAGGCTTAGCTCCCAACTTTCCTGTTTCTTCAAGAAGATCAAGAACATACTTTCTTTGAGATAAGAAGATACCTTTGTTACTCCTTGAAACTTCAATCCCTAGAAAGTATTTCAACTGATCCAAGTCTTTTGTGTTAAACTTGGTATGAAGAAAAGATTTGAGTGAAGAAATCCCGACACTATCATCACCTGTAATGATAATGTCATCCACATACACAACAAGCAAAATTACACCCACATCAGATTGTCTATAAAAGACTGAATGATCACACTGACTCTTGTGCATGCCAAATTCTAAAGCAACCTCACTGAACTTGCCAAACCAGGCACGAGGACTCTGCTTTAGACCATATAAAGCCTTATTCAAACGACAAACTCTCCCACGCCCCCCCTGAGCAACAAACCCAGGTGGTTGCTCCATATAAACCTCTTCTTGTAGCTCACCATGGAGAAAAGCATTCTTAATATCCAATTGATGCAATGGCCAATCCCTAGATGCAGCTAGAGAAATGAACAGTCGAACAGAGGATAACTTGGCTACAGGAGAGAAAGTGTCTAAATAATCTACCCCATATGTTTGGGCATAGCCTTTAGCTACCAATCGTGCCTTAAGGCGAGCCACAGAGCCATCAGGATTGACTTTAACTGCAAATACCCACTTACATCCCACAACCTTCTTCCCTTCTGGCAACCTCACCAAATCCCAAGTCTGGTTATCATCCAAAGGAGTAATCTCATCAAACATAGCATCCGTCCAACCAGAATGACTCAATGCTTCCTTCACATTTTTAGGAACAGTAACAGAGTCTAGGGAAGAAATCAAAGCACGAGTCGATGTAGACAAGCCATCATAAGAGACAAAGTTAGCAATTGAGTAGACAGATTTGCATTGCCGTTTACCTTTGCGTATGCTGATATGTAGGTCCAGATCATTAGATGGAGCTGATACTGAGGTATCTGAAGGAGGACATGCATCAACAAGTGTCTCACCTTGAGTAGGAGGATCACTCATACTAAACAGATCAGGATGCTGAACCAAGACACTCTTATCAAGAGCTTGTGTAAGAGTACCAGAAGAAGTTGCTTGGTCAATGGTATTATCATAAGATGGTTGCTCAGAAACACCCACAGAAGGAATAGAGTAAATCAACCAATTATCATCATCATGATCATCATCCTGTCGACTAGGAATAAGAGGAGATGAGAAGAATGGTACCTGCTCAGAGAAGGCAACATCAATAGAGATAAGATACTTTTGAAGATCTGGAGAATAACATCTGTATCCCTTCTGAATCAGAGAGTATCCCAAGAAGATACACTTTAAGGACTTGGGATCCAACTTTGTGATGTGAGGGCGGACATCACGAACATAACAAGTACAACCAAAGATCTTTGGTTCAATGGAGAACAAAGGTCTATCAGGAGCAAGCAGTCTATAAGGAATATCATCATCCAGAACTGCTGAGGGCATTCGGTTAATCAAAAAACTTGCTGTAGAAACAGCATCAGCCCAAAAGTACTTAGGAACTTTGTTCTGGAATAAGAGGGCTCGAGCAGTCTCTAAAAGATGTCTATTCTTCCTTTCAGCCACACCATTCTGAGCTGGTGTGTCAACACAAGAAGTTTGATGCAAAATACCATGCTGAGACATGTACTTACGAAAGGATTCAGACATATATTCCTTAGCATTATCACTTCGCAATATCCGAACAGAAGTACCAAATTGAGCTTTGATTTCAGTACAAAATGTACAGAAATGATCAAACACCTCAGAACGACTTTTCATAAAATACACCCTTGTCATTCTAGAGTAATCATCCACAAAAGAGATAAAGTATCTAAAACCAGGTTTAGCAGTTACAAAACAAGGACCCCAAACATCTGAATGAACTAAAGCAAACGCAGAATCCGTACGTCTACTAGTACGTGGCCCCAAAGAAGTTCGATGATGCTTGGCAAAATGGCAAGTCTCACAATCAAGAGAAGTGGCTGACTTGAACTGTGGACACACCTTCTTCAGATACTGCAAACATGGATGTCCCAAGCGACAGTGAGCTTCAAACAAGGAAGTAGAACTCACAGAAGCTACTGACTTTGGTACCCATTGATCGAGAATATAAAGTCCCCCAGAGACATGTCCTCTACCAATAACTTGCTTCGTAGCAATATCTTGAAATAAACAATGATCATCGAAAAAGGATATGAAGCAATTCATGTCTTTAGTCAACTTACTAACAGACATCAAATTAAAAGAGAACCCTGGTAGAGCAAGCACAAATGTCAAAGTGATGGTAGGAGTAGGTTTAGCAGTACCAGAACCCACCACATTACAACGGGTACCATCTGCAATAGTAACATGGGTTGGTACTGAGAACTTCTTAATGCTCTCAAGGACATCAAGATTACCAGTCATGTGCTCATTTGCACCAGAATCAATAACCCACTGTTGAGAAGTAGTAACAAGACAAGTCATACCTGTCTCAACTGAACTAGTACCATATGCATTCATTTTGCAATCCAAGCAAATAACACAGTGATTTGAGTCTCAAATCAAATCAATCACAAATTGATCCAAAATCAGCAAACTAGTCAATCCGAGTAACAAACAAGTCAATCTGAGTACCCGAATAGAATAATCAGCCAACTAAAGCAGCAAAACACGACAACCCGTGTAGCCAAGCAAGCAGATACGCAACCAAATACGAAGCAAATACTGAAACTCAGTCAAATAAGCAACAAATCCAAAGCAAATACGGAACAAATCCGAAGCAAACACTGAAAATCTCAGTCAAATAAGCAGCAAATCCAAAGCAAATACGGAACAAATCCGAAGCAAACACGGAGCAAGTCCGAAGCAAACACGGAACAAATCCGACACAAATATCAATTTTATAGCAGCAAATGAGCCAACACAGAGCTCTATACCAAGTGAGATTCACAATATCTCAAACACATAAGGGCAGATTCAGAATTATCAAAAATCCAGAAGGTAAATGATCTCGGAATTCAACGAAACTTTGCAGGATTAGAGGAAACCTGAAGGCGAGCAAAACCCAACCAGCGGCGTTCAAAACGGAGCTGGCACGCTCCTCCACGCGCCTCCGCGGCAGTGGCTGGCCGGAATCTTCCGGTGGAGAGTGACGGAGCGTCGCCGGTCGTAATCCGGCGATTCAAGCGGCGCTGGACTCGTCTCGTCGTGGCGCTCCTCCGTGTCTGGGAGGTGAGATCGGCCGGTGGCCGGAAGTTGGTCCGGTGATGAAATTGACGAAACACTTTTGAGAGAAATTAGTTTGGCTCCGCTACCATGTTATTTGAATAAATGAACTCTCTTTCATTCATTAACTTTCTCAAAAGAATACAATCTATATATATACTACTCTACTCATACTAATACGTATATACATGCTAACTAATACATATATGTATACATACTATTCTAACAACCACCAACCTTTATGTGGATCGATCCTCTTACCACTACTACAATATCTTCTACACAATGATAAGTTGTATTCTTTTACCCCCATTTCATCACATAAATCTTATATTTGAAGGCCCTACGACAGGCCGATCAAATTTTAGCATCGTTGCCAGGGAGGTTAACATTTTTTGTGATCTTGTTACAGTCTATTTGAACCATGTGGACGGAAAAAAGCTTCAACTCAGGTAACATGTCTGGTCAATCTTATTGTGGCCAACCCTTATAAGATAGACCACGCACAAAATCATGTTTGATAGTTGTGATCCGTATTTTAATATTAAACTTGAGCATGAACTATCTAAATTTTCTAAATAATTTAAAAAACTTTGTGATAGTTTCAATGTGAGCCAACCACAAGCAGCTCGTCACTTTGTTCCATCAAATTCATATAGACAAAGGTCTCATTTCTCACCTCCATATTATCATCCAACCCAAGTCATTATCTATATCAACCGCCTCCACCTCAATACCCCATGCACCACCAAAATTTTGAACCCATACAACCAGGATACTCAATGATCGATGAAGGCTTCATGCTATTCGTAGAGTCAGCTAAACCCCAAATTAAAGAAATGTTCGGAGTGATAGAGAAACTTTGGGTAGTTGTGGCAGAAAGAAAAAAAGAGTTGGATGCACAAATTTCTTGGGATACTGATGAGGAAGAAGAAGAAGATGAGGAGGAAGAAATCTTAACCGAGCCTGAAACTCCAGCAAACTTGACCGAGTCCGAACTGACCGACCAAAGGTCATATGAACAACATATTATAGACGAGGTTGAGGACCAATTGAGTATTGGAACTTTGGATGAGGGAGTAGAGAGAGAAGAAGTTATGATCAATTCGGGTTTGCAAGGAAATTCTTGTGATTTTAATTCTTGATCTATCTAACCCTCTACCTTCAAGCGCGCATGAACATCAACTTGACCATGTGGTCAACTTGAGTGGTGAAGATTACATACGGTCCACTATACCCTAATCCTATTCAAAATGGACTGACCATTTTCTTGATTCCTTCTTTATTCTCAACATACCATTCTTATATTTTGTGATGCCGGAACTGAGTGGCTACAATATGGAATGGTCTCCTGATCCATGCCAACTAGCTATTTTTAGAGTGGTCAAGGAAAGATCACGTTTTCCCAAGAAGTTGAGTGCATGGAGGCACTTTGACAGAATCACTTGATCATAAGATTGAGCAGTGTGGTCAAACCTAAGACTTAAACTAAGGGCGCTAAATGGGAGACAACCCATTCATGATTATATTTTTTATTTTTATTATTTTATGTAAATAATTTTTAGGAATCAATTTGACCATGAGATAGATCGGATTGTCATGTGCAGGATAGACCGAAGAGGCGGAGCAGATAGAGAATGAGAAAGTTGATCAACCAGCCCAGCAGGTGGAGGTAGACCAACCTACACAACAGCTGGAGGTAGAGAAACCTGTAGTCCAACAAGAAGAAGGGGGAGAAAGACTGTGCAACGGAGAAAGGAAAGGCACACTTGGTGAAAGTAGACCTCGTTCAACAACGATCACCAGTTGATCAGGAACAAGGTCAGCCATCCAACAAAGAGCAACCAACAACATAGACCAGAAGATGCTTCATAGTTGACCACATGCTCCACCATCAAAACTGGTCAACTCTCCTAAACCAGGTTGTATCTTACACTTCTCATGAACAATTTTCCAACTCCTTTATTCTCGAACAATTAAATTGCAGTTTTCCAAACCACATGAGGACACTGCAGTGTTTAAGTGTGAGGAAGAGGAGAGGTGTTATTTCTTTTCATTCTCTTTACTTTTGTATACATTTTTTTTTCATTTTTGCGCATGTATTTAATTGTTTTAATGTGAATCGAGTTTATGCATGAAAATAGAGTTTGCATGATAACTTGTTTTTGATGTGTTTTCGATCATGAATGTAGGGTAGAGCACTTTGATTCACCAAGCCACATAGGTTGACCCTAGACAAGTAACTTCTGGCATCATAGCTTAGCATTACTGTGGGCTAGGCAGAGAAATTGGCATAACATGATCGGTGAACTCTATAAGTGTGTGTCGCATGACACTCTTAGAGACTGTGATGTTGGGGGAGATGTGAGACTTGCTAGGAATGCTTAGGTAGGTTTGTGCTATAGTGAAACAAATATTAGATTGATTGAGAATAATAGTTAAACTGAGACTTGAGCAAAAAATAAGTAAAGATGGAAGCTCTAAAGTAGAGCAAGCGTTATCCTCAAGGAAAAAGATTTTGTATTATGTAAAAAGAAAACGTGTCTAAAAGGAAAATTTCCTTTATGCTCAAGAAAAAAAGATATGTACAATTGTTGTCACCATTACTAGAAGATCTAGCACTCACCCAATCGGGTTGAGAGCTACTTTCTTAAAAGCGACTCAAGTCTCTTAAAAATGTCAACATTTATGGATGATCTAGTACTCACCAAAGAGATTTGAGAGCTAATTTCTTAAATGCAACTAAAATTCTCTTAAATATGTCAATCTACCTTTGGGAAGCTGCAAGAGGGATTTATTTTTGCTGAACTCTCAAGTTGTTGTCTTAGTTGATCAGTTTTCGGGGTAACAGATCAGGCCTCCTTACAATTTTATTTTTAGCGAGGGTCAAGGGCCTTGCTAGACCACCAATCTTGTGGCGCAGTGTGGATTAAAGTCGTCTAGACCAAAAAATTATGATCAACTTTTTGCATGGGTTAGAGTCAGCCTATTTTTGCCCTTAAGCTAGTCCCTGTATTAAGTCTTTTATTTTTTTATTTTTATTTTGTTCAAGTGTGGGGAATTCTGATCAAAGCATAATTTCCATATATTTTTTCTTGATATTTCTATGATTTAAAGGGTAAAATACAAGATATTACATCAATTCCCTACTCTTTTGCAGATTTGTCCTAACGAAGAAATCCGGTCAACATTGACCATTCAGGGGGTCAAGGTTGATCAAACTGGTCAAGCTGCATCAAACTGGTCAACCATCGTCGAACTGGTCCACCTTCGTCGAATTGGTCAACCTTCGAACCAGTCAACCTGAATTTGCAACCACTTATCCCTACATTTTAGCGATTTAGTTTGGATCCAGATTTAAATAAGATAAAAATCCTTAAGGATTTATCTCATCCCTAATTTTAAATTCTTAGTTAGGATTAATATAATCCTTTAAAGAATTCTGATTGTAAATCTCTATTTAAAGAGATCGAATTCTACTTTGTAAAAGGCGAATCATTCTTGAGAATAAAATTCAGATTGTTTTTCCATCTTTCATATTCGACCTTCCTCCATATTTCTTATGAAATTCATCTTAGCTATGTCAATTCGACATAGCTAAGTCTTTCCATTCTTGGTGAGGGGTTTAACATAGACACTTGAAAGACTTGTGAAGCATAAGCGAGCTTCAATTCAATAATCGTATTCATGAAATACTTTGAGTTTAATTGCGTGAAGCGGTCAACATTGGATTGCAAGGTCTGGCCAACCTTGTGCATTCGGTCTAGATTTACCGTCACAACCTTGACTCTGTGACCGAACAAGTCAAGGTTGACCAAGTGTTCTTGATCTACCCCATAATAGCTTGACAATCTAGGACCTCTATTGGGAGGTAGTTTGGTGTAGGCAGTGTCTCCTTCTATACTGTCGAGCTTAGCTTGAGCTAACGGTCAAGGCAGACGTCCTTGACCAGGATCTTACGGAAGGTACCCATACTCCGATTTTATTTGATTTGATTAGGTAAGAAGCGGGATAGTGAGGTACCCATACTCATATCTATAGCACTGCTATATTTTGTTGTATTCATTATTGCGCTAATGATCATTCTACTTCTGTTTATTGAATCTCATCGAGAATGCTTTCTCCATTGATAATTTTCCTACCAAGATTGACCACCACTCTACTTTGCCTTCACGATCTACTTCACTTGTAAGTTGACCAGGTTGTTTATTTTCTGTTTTTATTACTTGTATTTTCTTGATTTTTTCAGGTGGCGTGTAGCCAACAACATAGACCGCGAAGTAGACCACAACACCAACATAGACCACCAGCATAGACCGTAACATAGATCACATTTACCATCAACCTCTATGTGGATTGATCCTCTTACCATTATTACAGTATCTTCTACACAGTGATAAGTTGTATTCTTTTACCGTCATTTCATCACATACATCTTATATTTGAAGGCTCTACGACACGCCGATCACTTGATAAGAATGATGCGCCCGCCGACAGAAAGTAAATGACCTTTTCAGGATGCTAATAGTATACTTATTAGAACATAGTATAAAGTATAGAGTTAAGTGCATTTTAATTCCCTATATTTATTAAAAAAAACAAACTCCGATTCTATTTGAAATTATAAAAAAAATACTAATTTACATTATACTAATTTATGGGAATTATAAAAAAGTCCGAGTTGATGGGAATTATAAAAAAACTAATTTACTATTTTATATTTTATATTTTTTTTTTTGAAAGGAGTCTTAGCCGACTCGAATCCTGGATCTATCGCCAGGAATTACATGCACTATCCATCGGTTGTGCATTTGAAATTTTATATTGAATAAAAGGAATGTGTTAAGGACGTATGATATTATTAGATAATATCTTAAAATTTTAAATTAAAATTATTTTTTTACAAATTCAACCGAGGATATTATTAAAAAAGAGCAGCAGTTATGGAAAATATGACTCTGCATTAAACGAACAACACGAAACGAGAGCACCGACGCAGCAGCCTCTAAGACTCAGAAAACAAGGAAACACAAGAAACAAGAACAGAGAATCAGAAACTGAACAACAACGCACAAGCAGTTAAATACCCATCGAACTCATCGTCGTCGCCCACAAACTAAGCCACTCATGAGAAGCAGCTATCATCGAAATGTTATACCGAAAATCCCAATGCTGTGCTTTAATTCAACCATGCCAAATAGCAAAGATGTTATGTCAAAACACCTCTCGCGGATCAAATTGGTGTTGGAAAATGGCTTTATTTCAACCTGTTAAAAAAAATTTAATTTAAATTACATAGTTTTCTCATACTATTAAATAACTTTTTTTGTTTTGAAAGGAGTCTCAGCCGACTCGAACCCTGAATCTATCGCCAGGAATTACATGCACTATCCATCTCTACTAGAGTGGTTGTGCATACTATTAAATAACTTTAAATTACAATAAAAAAATATTATAGTGAAAATAACATCAAATTTAATTTTTTACTTTTTAGGAATCAATTTAAATATTAAATCAATATAATATTCTCTTTATTCCTAATTAATTGATGTTGTACGTATTTCTAAGAGACCATATAGCTCACTTTTAAGATGATTTTGGTGATGTACAATTTTTTTTTTTTTGAAATGGATATTGCATTAAAGAAACTCAGAGTTTACAATAGGCCTAATAGCCTCGGGGCATCCCCCTACCCATACATTTCCACTTCGGGAAATCAAAGCATGACGGCTGAGTTCGTGCGCAAGAGAGTTGGCGCCGCGTCGCACATGCGAGAAAACACAGTTGGACAGTCTACCCGCTAGATATCGGACATCGTGCAGGACCAGCCCCACATAGTTATCGGGGAGACACGGATTTTGCAGTGCCTGAATAAGGCCCAGACAGCCGGACTCCAGGAGAACCGGCTCATGTATCAGAGCACAGGCTTGAAACAGCGCCTGCCTGATTGCCAGTGCTTCCCCTATGGCTGGATCAGTGATACCTGGCTCAAATAGCGCCCCAGTGAAGAGGATCCTTCCGTCAGAGTACCTCGCTGCAAATCCCAGTCCTGCTCCCTCGCCACATATGGACGCATCTGTGTTGAGCTTGAGGTGGCCAGGCGTGGGTGGGTACCATCTCGGTTCTGGCGCTGCAGCTTGGGGATGGGTAGGCACACTCTGGGTGTTTGCTGCCTGGTAGTCTGTAAGTAACTTCCCTCCCCGAATTAGAACTACCTGCTCGGTTTCTGCCAAGCCCTGGAAAATGCGGTTGTTTCGGGATGTCCAGATTGACCACAAAATGGATATGATCTCAGCCATATGCAACGGGGTCCTTGTCTGCCGAAGCCGAACAAACCAACTGAGCCAACTCGGGTCTTGGCCTGTATGCTGCCTGGGATCCAGCTGCGAGCGTACCCAGATGCTATGGGCGAAGCTACACTCGAAGAGTAGATGCTCTGAGGTCTCGATCGGCATTTGGCAGCACTCGCAGCAAGTATCAATGTCTATCCCCCGCCGCCTGATGTTATCCCGAGTTGGTAAGGAGTTATGGCAAAGTCTCCAGGTAAAATTTTTGAGCTTCGAGGGGAGAGAGAGGCCCCATAGGTACCGCCACCAACTCCTTCTGGTCTCCTCTTCCTCTGTGTATTCTGATGAGGTCAAGCTGTGATAGCCGCTTCGGACTGTGTATGTGACAGTTGTCGTTCCCTTCCATGCAAAAGAGTCCTTAGCCCCATTCCGACTTAGCAGCAAGCTTAGAATTGCAGACGCCTCATGCGGTAAGAACAATTGGCTCAACAGATCCACGCGCTAGCTGCAAGTAGTGTGGTCAATAAGCTCGGTTACCAGGGAATCAGCTCCCGGAGTTTCCTCTGGTAGGGTCGGGCGACCAGTAGGTAGGGACGGGATCCAGGGAACTTTCCAAATCCGGATTTTGGATCCGTCGCCAACTCGCCAATAGGAGCCCTTCTCAAGGACTCGACGCCCTGCCAGAATACTACGCCAGGTGTAGCTCGGCCTGTGCCCGATCGCAGCTTCCATGAAGTCCGTGCGTGGGAAATATCGTGCTTGGAGAAGGCGGGCCAGAAGAGAGGTCGGATTTTTTTGGATCCTCCAACCCTGCTTGGCGAGTAGCGCCATATTGAACTCATGGATCCTCCGAAAGCCCAAACCCCCTGCATCCTTGGAGAGGCAGAGAGTGTTCTACGCCACCCAGTGTAGTTTCCACCCTTCTGAGGTCCCTCCCCACCAGAACCGCCTCGTGGCTCGCTCCACCGCCTCGCTTGTCGCCATAGGAATCTCAAAACAACTCATCAGGCACGTCGGAATGGATTGGATGACTGACTTGATCAAAACTTCCCGACCAGCCTGGGAAAGTTGCTTTTCCTCCCATCCCAACAATCTCTTACAGATCCGATCCCTAACAGGGGCAAACATAGCATGCCGACTCCGACTAAAAGCTGCAGGGAGCCCCAGATATTTCTCGTGCGCCGGCGTCTCCACCATATTAAGGGTAGAAAGGATCGCAGCACGGGTCTGCGCAGAGACTGCCTTGCTAAAAAAAAATTCGGATTTGTCGAGGTTGACTTTCTGTCCTGACACCCCTTCGTACCCCTGTAGGATGCTTCAGATGATGGAAGCGTCAGCCGTACTGGCTCGGGAAAAAATTAGACTATCGTCAGCATAGAATAGGTGGCTAATAGTCGGGCCTCCCCGACTCAAACAAAATCCTTGGAGGGCCTTCCGGTCCACCGCATTCTGGAGAGCTGCCGAGAGGCCCTCTGCACAAATGACAAACAGATAGGGGGACAGGGGATCCCCTTGGCGCAAACCACGCTGAGGAACGAAAACAGGTCTCGGGGTGTCATTGAGTAGGACCGAGTAGGACACTGTGGATATACACCGCAAGATGAGGGAGATCCATTTAGGCGAGAAGCCCAACTGACCCATAGTGGTGCCTAGAAAATCCCATTCCACCCTATCATATGCTTTTGCCATATCCAGTTTGATGCTCATCCAGCCCGGCTGGCGATCTCTAGTGCGCATACCATGGAAGATCTCTTGGGAAATAAGGGCATTATCGGTGATGAGCCTGCCAGGGATGAAAGCGCTCTGGTTCTCAGAGATTATGGCGGGGAGAATCAGCTTCAGACGATTGGTAATGGTCTTCGTAATAAGCTTGAACACCACATTGCACATGCTGATCGGTCGGAACTGGGCACAGGTGGTCGGCAGGGCGATCTTTGGGATGAGAGCCAAGAAAGTGTGATTAAGCTGGGACGGATCCGCACCCTCGTTCAGGACTCCAAGTACTGCCTCACAGACCGGTGTTTCAACAGAAGACCAGAATTTTTGGAAAAAAAGAGGAGGCATCCCGTCAGGCCCAGGGGCCTTCGTGGGGTGCATTTGTTTCAGCGCAACAAAAATTTCGTCTCTAGTGAAAACTCTATCTGGGGCACTATTCATGACTGGGGTAACACGGCAAGGAAGTGGAACACAGTAAGGGGAGGGGATAGAGGGGAGGTGGTGGTCTGAGGTGAATAAGTTTTGGTAATATTGGCGGCACAATCGAGCTATTCCCTCAGGGTCTTCTTCCCACGTTCCGTCTTCTTTTTTCAGCTGGCGAACGGAGTTATATTTCCTGCGTTGGGAAGCCCGAGCATGGAAGAATTTGGTGTTATTGTCACCTTCCTCGAGCCACAGGGCCCTAGATCGCTGACGCCACATAATTTCATCACGCTGGATCAGCTCCTCCAGTCTAGACGAGAGGGCCTCAACGGCCTTAAAGTTATCCTCATTGCTCGTCTCATGCTGAACCCGAAGCAGCTCTTTCCTGGTGCGCACAATCTCCGGCCCCACATTCCTGAAGACCTCCTTACTCCACTTGGGGAGAGTATCACCACAGAATCGCAGCATGTCTGAAATCCGGTGGCCGGCTTCTTCAGTCCTCCCCATCCACCAGGCCTGATCCCAGGTCTGGCGGATAAAATCCTCCCCCCCCCCTCGTCCTCAAAGCGGAAAGGCCTATCAGCCCGCCCTGGCTTCGGCCTCAAGGCCAGAGTCAGCTTGAGCGGGGGCATGATCAGAGCTAAAATGGGGAAGGTGTGAGAGGTGGGCATTCGGGAAAAGGTGGGACCAGAAGGGGGACACCACAGCTCGGTCCAGTCGTTCCAAGATAGTGTTGTCCCCCTTCTGATTATTGCACCATTTGTACTTCGGGCCACTGAACCCTAAATCAGAGAGGTTGCAGTGATCCAGAGTATGACAGAAAGCTTCCATATCCCGGGCCACCTTGGGAAGACCCCCCACTTTCTCATGACCCCAAAGGACCTCATTGAAATCGCCAATGCATAGCCACAGGAGATCATTAAATTCATGGAGGCTGCGAAGCAACTCCCAAGTCTTGGACTTATCGGGGGGAGTTGGCCATCCATAAACACCCGTGAAGCGCCACGGGGGGGTGGAAGACGAGGACTGGGTGATAATGGCATCAATACAATGCTCATTTTGGAAAATGATCTGGACCGTGATACCATCACGCCAGAATAAAGCAAGAACCCCCTTCGAGATTCGAGGGGGCAATCAGACACACACTTATAAACAAACTCAGTTCTTTTATTCATAAAATCAAATTCAGAAGCGCGAAGCTTCGTCTCAGACAGAAAAATTAAAAAAGGGGATTCTAGCCTAACTAACTTAATGAAATTGCTAACTGCCCGGCGGCTCCCCAAACCCCGACAGTTCCATCTTAGGAGACTCATGGCGACTCGCGGGGCTGTCCAGCAGCCGCCACGGGAAAATCATCAGATGGGTCTGCCTCGCTCGGGTCCTCCTCGCTCGAGTCGCCCATCCGAATCCGTTTAGGTGACCGAGCTGGGTCACCGCTTTCTTCACTCGCTCCCCTCAAGTCCACAAAATCATGGTTCTCCTCCCCAAATCGACGCTTGCCTGGCACCATGGGCCCATGCTGGAAGTGAATTGCCTTAGCAGGAATCACTTTCTTACGGGCCGTAGTCTTCATCCGTGGGCCCAAGCGACGTGAGGGGGCAGGCCGAAGAAACTCGGGCCTGAGACCAATGGGGACCACATCTCCTTCAGAACTGTCTTCGGAGCTCTCGACCGATTCGCCACTGGCTGAGGAATCGTTGTTGCTGTTAATAGTCTGGACATGGACCGAGCCATCTTTATTAAGAACCACATCTAGAGGCAAGCCCGCCCCAGGTGTCTGGCCCGGCCCGCCAAGCCCATTCTTCTATGCTCCAGGACCATGAACAGTCCCCACCAGGCCCTTCTCTTCGCCCAGGTCCAGTGCCACACCTCCGCGGCCCAGGCCCAAATCCTCATCCTGCTCAGCCATCTAGGCCTTGCGGGCCGCCTCTCCCCGGACCGGGTCAGGCCCGTACATCACCCGCAGGGTGGCCAAGTCCTCTGGACCCATAAGCCCGCTTCGCTTCCTCCTTACCTCCGACCCATCAACTCCCTGCGGAAAGGTTCTCACCCCAAAGCCCGCACGGGCCCCATCTAAAACCCTAGCCCGCTGCTGCACCGACTCCCCTTCCCTATCATTTCGCGCAGCCGCACGAACTCCGCGATCCAAGTTCAGCGCCGGACCTCCGCATGCACGTCCGCCAGCCTGCCGTGACCCGCCGCCATACTTGCTCATCAAAGCCCTGAGATCCGCCTCCAACTCCGGCGACTGGCCTCCTTGGGGCTCGACTCCTCCATGACCGCGAACCACTACCCGCCGGAAGAGATCCACCATGTGGTCCACGTCCTCGCGACGCCGCGGTTCGCGTCTCTCCTGCCGCCCAAGAAGCACCTCGTTATAGGAACGGGGCCGCCCAGCAGGATTATCGTTCCATTGCAGCGCGGCGAACGGAAGCGGCACCAAACCTTCAGGATCCTCTGCTGCCCGGAGAGGGCAGGAGCCAAAAGCGTGACAGATAAGGCCACAGTACCGGCACGCCAACGGGAGACGCTCATAGCACACTTGGAGCGGCCGCACCGTCCCGTCCGCTGCCCGATACCTGATCACTGGAATTAAAGGATGATCGAGCCAAATATTGACCCGCATCCGAACCCACTCCCCTGCCCTCTCAATGTTGCTCCTATCAAGCCACATAAATTCGCCAATCTGCTCCCCCAGAGTCTGCAGGTTCGCGTCATGGCGACGATTGAAAGAGACGTCAAAGATACGTACCCAGAAAAAACAGCGATTGAGCGGGGAGTCACGCGTGTTGCGATCGTCATAAACCTGGTCCATAGCCAACACTTGGTTATCCCAAGTAAACGGAGTTCGGTCGAGCATCCGTTGAAGGGCTTCCGAGCATTGAAACGTCAACAGCAGGTCGCCGCCAGCGCGGGACACCTGCAAACCCTCCCCCGCATCAGTGAAGGATCGCAGCCGCCGGACCAGCGGAGGGAAAGCACCACCGGAGATTGACCGACCTCCGGTCAGACGAGCCACCAAAGTTCCCCCAGGCAGCGGCACTTCGTTAGGCAGGTCGATAACAATGTTGTGTGGCGGTGGAGAAGCACTAGGAACATCGGGACCAAGAGGGGAATAGCTCCAGCGTGCCATAGTCGGTGAAAAGGTATGAGTTTTGGGTTTCTGCTTTTTGTTATGAGAAGGGAATTGTGTGTGGTTTAGTTTGTGAATTCGTGTTTTATCATTGAGAGGGGTGGAGCCGATAAACATCGACAGACTTTGATTAGGAGTAGGAGTTGTGAGAGGATTAGGATAGGCATGAGGCGTGGAGAGAAAATAGGAGTGGGGGCTAGCGGCAAACTTATCGGCGGGGAGAGATACGGTTGTCAAGCGAGAAAGAAGGAGTCCCGCCGATGCTAGTCGCCTTTGTGGTGGATTACCTCGACCCGCGCCGTCGGCAGGGGAACGCCGGCAGTGACGGGAGCGGGGCACGGGATCAAATAAACGGGGAGAACTATGCAACAAATGATATAAAACGAAGGCAGCAATAGAATGGAAGAAAGCTTTTGAAAAGAAAATGGAGGCAGACTGTGAAACACCAAGAGAGTGAGAAATACTTGTAGCAAAGAGGAGGAGCAACCCGCCGCAACGGCGGCACACTTCAAGATCAACTCGATCCCGTAGAAACGCCCATACGAGCCCATGAACCAACGGCGAACAATCACCCATTACTTCGCGCATCCTGGCGCCGACTAGAGAGAACTCTCCATCATAATACCTTGGTGTCTTTCATTTTGAAAAGTCGGATATAAAACTGATGTACAGTTAGTTCTAAAATGAAGAGGTAATGTTAATATGTTCATTATTTCTAGAAATATATATCACCAAAATCATCTTAAAAGCGAGTCATATAGTCTCTTAAAAATACGTGCAGCGGCAATTAATTAGAAACAGATGGAGTAGTAACTATATAATTTGATTTAAAATAGTACATAAACAAATGACTTTAAACAATACAATACATTGAAAAAAGAAATGAAAGTAAATAAGTAAATTTTATTGCTCTTCAAAAGTACGAGTACAAGTTGTTTGGTGATAAAAATCCTAAAGAAGAAATGTACAAATAAACAAGACAATCATCAAATTTAGTGGTATAGTGTACCATTAATAACTTGAAATTTGCAGAACTCTGGAAATTGTTTGGACCCTATCACGAATTGTTGGAATGCCTTCAACGCTCCAAGTATAACAGTAAACAACGTTATAATCCTCAAAACAGTCCCAGAAATCCTTTTCTTGTAATGAATGATCCATCTCTTCGCCACACTCTTGTAATGTTTCTCAATATTTTTCTTCACTTTCCAATAAGAATAAGGATTAGGAACCAAATTATTAGCAATGTCATTAAAAAGCGTAGCTACCTCTAGATCGCTACCGATCGTGATGAAAAGAATTCCCTTTTTCCTTAGCTCCTTCACATCTTCAGGGTTGTCGATAAGCGAATCCATGAAGCAAATGTAGGATGTGATCCCGAGCTCTTTCGATGAGCCAAGGCTCGCCTCGTAGGCCACCAGATTCAGGATCAATGTCTTGGTCGAGTCATCGATGGTCAGCCTAGGAAGCTTGAGTTTGCCACCTAGAAATTTTGGAGTGAACTGGATGCTTGTGAAAAGTCCTGTCCTTCTAGACTCAAACTCGATACCAACCCTCTTTAGCTCCATCGCAGGGCGGTATCTGTACCACCCCTCGCTTCGAGATTCGTCAATCAATTTCTTATTTTTCTTCTTCTTCTTCTCGTCTTTCTTCTTGCGTTCCTTGATTTTGGGTTTTTTGATTTTGGGTTTTTCGAGAGCTTCTTTTTCGAAGAACTTGCGACGGAAGAGGTCCAAAAGATGGACCGCTCCAAGATCTTCCTGTTAGATCCGTAAATAGCAAATCTATGACGATTAACCGAATAGAAAAGAATAATAGCATAAGAGCGGAAGCGTAGTAATCTTAAAGCGGAAGCGTACCTGAATCCATTAGAAAATTCTTTAGAGGGATATGTGTTTCCCAAACAACCAGTACTCCTTTTTGTTTCACCCGCAGAGAGAATACGTGAGAATAGAGATTACTGATGTTTGGGGACCATAACCCTATTTATATAGTTAGGGTTTCTGATTCGGTCTCTCAACGAATCAGAAGCCCACATAATGGTATCTACACATGAAAGCCCATGATCACTGTAATACTCATATTAGCCCATAACTTAATACCTTAATGGATCACTTTATAGTGGGCATCCTTAAATGACAACTATACACATTTAATTTGTCAGATGGAAGCCCACACATTATTGGATTTTTTCCAACAATCTCCCACTAGGGCAAACATGTGACACAAGACAAATGTGTATTACCAAAATGAGCTCAAAACTTTGTTGTCATGTGAATGAGTATCTCCTAAAACAATCTTATCATTGACGGCATTGACAAAGGACTAAAGAGGCTTTCGTCATCTGGAGTGTGACTAAACCCAACAGTAATCACATGTATCACTACAATCAATGATGTATCAATCATGGTGTGTAGCATGGAAATTACATGCAATGTGATCTGACATGCCTATTTCCAACTGGTCCTTCTTTATTCCTGAGTGAGATCAACATAATTACAGAGTGTAACTGAACTGAAACTTTATTTGTGCACATAATTATCCCAAATACACATTATTGTGTCCAAAGAACATATATAGAGCAATAAAACTGCATATACAGACTCCCACTAAACCGAAGTATGCTGAAACAACATAACACTCATTTGAGATGTATGTTCCTGAAAGATCTTGTGTTGTAAACCTTAAGTCGGTGGATCCACCTTATTGAGTCTGTTCCAAAGTGCTCTATAGAAATCTAACCACTCTGTACACTTTCCTTCACAACTAGGAACTTTTATATCAAAATACTTTGACTAAGTATAGCTCCTATTGTTATTTGAATATAGCCCCACCAAATTTTGTCACCGTACAACTTAAGTGGTCTTTCAACATTCTCAGAACGTGCAGCCTAGTGACAAAATTAGGTAACCATATTCCATAATTTGATGCCTCATAATATGCTACAAATTCTACTGTCATAGCAAGCTAATCAAGAAAATGTAGCCCGAAGTGGATCATCTTAGTACTTTGGCATCCAACAAAGTCATAATCAGAATCAGAATACCTTAATGATCTCCAAATAATCTGATTCTTTATGTGTGAGAATATAATCTTTAGTTCTCTGTAGATACCTCATAACTCGTTTGGCTGCTTTCCATGATCCATACCAGAGTTACTTAAGTATCTGCCCAACATACCAACAATAAAGCCTAAATCAGGTCTTATGCAAGCCTGATTTAGGCTTTATTGTTGGTACCTGTGCATACATCAAATTCCCAACAACCGAAGTATAAGAAATCTTTTGCATCTCTTGAATTCCAAGACTGCTTTTAGGGCACTAACTGAGACTATACTTGTCTCCCTTTAGCCACAAGGGTGTCACTTGGTTTGCAATTATGCATACCATATCTTTGTAGCACTTTTTCTATATATCCCTTTTTGATAATCCAAAAATACATTGAGAGCGATCTCAATATATTTGGATCCCTAAGACAAAAGAGGCCTCACCAAGATCTTTCATTTCAAATCTCTTTGATAGAAAGATCTTGTATCGTGCAACAAACTTAAATCATTGGTGGCAAGTATTATGTCATCAACATATAGTCACCAAAAATAAACTTACTCCCACTCAACTTGTGATACACACAATCATCAACTGAATTGATCTCAAAACCGAACGAGATAACAACTTCATGATATTTGTAGTACCAATGACGAGAAGCTTGCTTGAGCCCATAGATGGATTTCTTTAATTTGCAAACCATATTCTTTTGGTCTACCGACACAAAGTTTTCTGGTTGCACCATATACACTGTCTCTACAATGTTACCATTAAGAAACAATATCTCTGCATCCATCTTATGTAACTCAAAATTATAATGTGCAACTAGTGCCATTATTAAAATCAATGCCTTTTCTTTGAGTAAAGTCTTTAGCTACAAGACGAGCCTTATATCTTTCCACATTACCAATTGAATCCTTTTGGTCTTAAAAATCCATTTGCAACCAATGTATTTCGAACCTTTTGGTAATGAGACAGAATTCCAAACCTGATTGTCTTGCATAGACTTAAAGTCTTCATTCATGACATCAATCCACTTTTGAGAATTCAAACTCTTTATGACTTGATGAACCCTAATGAGATCATCCTCCATCAACCCATTGTTTTCTTCATTTTCATGGAGATAAACAATGTAATCATCCAGTATAGGATTTATTTTCTCTCGAGTGGATCTCCTTAATTCTACAAGTTCTTGAGGTTGTTGAGGTTGTACTTAGATTATTTCATCAACTTGATGGGGAATGTTTTCAACATTTTCCTATTGAGGTTCCGAACTAGCTTCATCTTCAATGACAGGAATGGATACCTGAACATTGTCATAAGCTACACTAGGTGTCGAAATCGAATCCTCCTCAAAAGGTGATGCCTCATTTTCTTATTCTTCCCCCCAAACTCAACATCCTCAAAGAATACTGTATTTCTCATCTCCAAAAAACCTTTACCTTATAGTGGGATCATAAAACTTAAAAACCTGAACTACGAATAATTAGCTGCTTAACAACAATATCAAGTAATTTTAGATTGTCTTATGCACTTAATGAAACAGTGCCCATAATACTGGAATTCTGAGAAAGATTAAACTAACAATTTCTAAATGAACAAGTAAAACCATATTTGTCCAAAATAGAAATAGAAACCAAATTTCGTCAAAAGACGATACAATAATCTTTCAAATACATAAAATATTCACTCTGTAGCAACAATCTAAAATGCCTTATTGCCTCTACTTCTACCGATTTGCCATCTACCATATAGATGTATCTTTCACCATCACTTGGTTTTCGGTAGCTCAGACAATCCTTTCTTTACACGCCATGCGTGATAATTGGGACAATCCCACCTTTTGTGTCCAGGATTCTCACAAAAGAAACAATCATCAGGACCTAAATCCTTTTGTGGTTTCTTGTGTGATGGACCCTTAACCTTAGCAGCTTTCTCATCATACTTACCCTTAATGCCCTTTCCCTTATCCTTGGAATTTGTGGTCAGTTGAGCAACCTCAACCTTTTCTTGCTTCAATCGTTATTCTTCTTGCACACAATAAGAAATGAGCTCATTAAGAGTCAATTTCTCCCTTTGACAGTTATAACTGACCTTAAAATGACTGTATTGTGCAGGAAGAGATAACAACACCAAATGTACGAGTAAGTCCTCAAACACTTCGAGCTTTAGTGCACTTAATTTTGAAGCATAATGAGACATCTGTCTGATGTACTCCCTTATATTTCCCTTGCCCTTACACTTTATTGAGATCAAGTTTACCAAAAGTGTACTTGTCTCAGCCTTTTCATTTTTCACAAAACGCTGCTCAATATGGGCAAGGTACTCACTGGCCATAGTAATTTCCTTAGATGCAGTGCCTCGAAAGGCTTCTGGAATGTTGCGCTTAATGATCATCAAACTAACACGATTTGAGCGTTCCCACTTCTCAAAGTTCTTCTTATCATCAAGAAAACTTTCAGCCGTCAGAGAAGCGGGTTGCTCAACCTGTAGTGTGTAGTTAAGATCCATGCAGCCCAAAATGATCATAATGTTGTCTATCCAATCCTTAAAGTTTGACCCATTAAGCATGGGTACGTTATTAATGTTGGCAGATACAGACGTAGCAAACATAACTAAACAGAGAATAACGAAACCAACATGCTTATCATGCTCACATCAAATAAACTTAATTAATAAATTCAAATAAGGTGGCAAATTCTCTCTCTAGGTGCCAAACACAACATTAATATCAAGTCTGCGGACAGTAATATTAACTCGTAAGTAGGCACCTATTGTGGTGATCAAATATTAACAATAAGATCATGTCAAGTAACCGTCTTCCTTCGGGCCGACAAATTACTTACACAAAAAACCAAATAATTGTTACATATTTATCACTACAGATGTATATGAAATTCGGGCCAAGCAATCATCTTCCTTCGGGCCGATTTATTACTCGCATGAATATACATATACACAACCATCCTAATATTCTCAATGAAAAAATCTACACAAGAGAGGTCACTTCGGCGACTTCTTGATTCAATTAATCCATTTTGAATATTAGTATACACAATAGGAACATGAGATGCCAACAAATTTGATTTATTTTCCTCATAAATAAGATATAAATATCTTAATCCTTAATTACAATCTCAAAATATATCAATATATACATGCATCAAAGTAACTTTCTGAATCGCGTCACAAATAGCTATATACTCAAGTTAATTAATAAAATCTTGACATAAGCAACTAATGCTCACCGCAATCATAAACCCAAAAGATATCATAAATAAATCCGCATCACATTAGTATTGATGCAATCTTAATATCAGCCAATCTACTATCATCAAAAAAATATAAAGATAGCTTATCCAACCCAAGAGTATGATGCATGTGATCCAGAAATTGAATTCAGTAAAGCACATTCATTAAAACCATATGCGATTCCAAACTCAAATGCCCAAAATCAATTACTGACATGCACGCAAGTTTCAATCATGATTTTAAAAGAAAAAATCAATCCATATTCAAGTTATCACTCAGGCCACAACGCTAATAACATGAATCCATATGCATTTGTTTTGTCAATAATGCTAACACCCATGACTGGCGCATGCATATATATTATTACTAATAATTACTAATATAATTAATTATGACCAAAACAAAAGATATGGACATGTGTCACGTAAGATACAATTGATCTCAATTCACCACAAATAGATATGAATTGACTCTATTCGTAGATCGCATGTAATTGTATCAACTATATTAATTAATTAATTAATAATTAATCATGCCGCAAGCAACCATGAGATCTACTGAGTAATTAACAAGCCAACCATAAAAGTATCCAAAACCGGCATCTCAAATCAAGGTTCTAAGATGTGGCCTGCCGCCATAAACAAAGTCATATTACATAAATAAATCATGTTGCAAGTGCAGCGGCCAAGTTTCTCCCAAAAAATTATGCGACAAAATTCATGGGTTTTTTTTTAATAATTAATTAATCCCAAAATCACGTGCATGTATTGCGCAAAATCAAAGCAGTGGCATTAGGTTTTGTCATGCATAAAAAAACAATACACGCCACTTTCACTTTCACTTTATATTATTTTATTAATAATTAATTAATTTCCTCAACACAAACCCTATCAATTAATGAAAAGCACATCTGAATTCGTATGGAGGCAGTGCTCGGAAACTGAAGCAGCAAGTTTCTCATGAGGAACAATAAAATTCTACCAGATTCTCATATATCTCACAACAGATAAATATCATATCTAAATAAATTTAGATCTATCATATTATTCACAAAGAATTCAGATAATCATCAATAGATTGGCTCTGCTACCAATTGTTAGATCCGTAAATAGCAAATCTATGACGATTAACCGAATAGAAAAGAATAAAACATAAGAGCGGAAGCGTAGTAATCTTAAAGCGGAAGCGTACCTGAATCCATTAGAAAATTCTTTAGAGGGATATGTGTTTCCCAAACAACCAGTACTCCTTTTTGTTTCACCCGCAGAGAGAATACGTGAGAATAGAGATTACTGATGTTTGGGGACCATAACCCTATTTATATAGTTAGGGTTTCTGATTCGGTCTCTCAACGAATCAGAAGCCCACATAATGGTATCTACACATGAAAGCCCATGATCACTGTAATACTCATATTAGCCCATAACTTAATACCTTAATGGATCACTTTATAGTGGGCATCCTTAAATGACAACTATACACATTTAATTTGTCACATGGAAGCCGACACATTATTGGATTTTTTCCAACACTTCCGGTGTCTCCACATATTTTGCAGTTGTCGTTAAGCATTTGGACAAACTCTGCAGCAGCCGATCCCAGCCGCTGTTAGGCGCATCTCTTGCCTCCACATCTTTGGGGTCCCGTAAACATTTTGGAACGCAACTCAACAAACGATCCCTGAAGGATTCTCTTCGAGGCGGGAGTGCACGGATGTGAAGTATGAAATTGTTGACAAGTTTCATCCCCTCATCTTTGAATATGGAGCTTGAGTCCATCAACTTCTTCAGCACAATGAACGGGAGTTGATTCTCCACTAGGAACATGTCACGTTTGACCAATGCCGCATCATGGCTACTGATTGGCAAATTTTCAGGTTTATTCAAGAAGAGCCGCATGAATTGAAGGATAAAACAACCATCAAGGAAGATAATCCGAGTGAATGTATCTTCCTCGAAGTTCTTTTGTATCTCGGGCTCGCTATTAATGGCATAGAATTTCCTTGCCTGTTGGACAATATTGACCACCTCACTGTACAACTCGTCAATTCTTTGTCCGGAGTCCTTGACAAACTGGCGGACCAATACTTTTTTGACGTCTTCCATGCGGCGGAGCTGATCGTGGTAGGGTTGTACATGGGTCGGGTTGGGCCGGTTATGGCTCAACCCGCCAACCAATCCGTCAAAAAATATACAGATTGGATTGGATTGGATTTTAGTACGATAATCACAGATTGTCGGTTATGCGGTTTTGGATCGGTTATAGACGGTTTGACGGGTTGACAGATTATTTCTTGGACTCGTAAAATTAATTGGTTTTATGATGGATGAACCTTAAAATCCTAGAAAAATAAAATTTATCAAAAATGTAATGTATAGCTTACCTCTTATTAAATCCATAATATTCACCTAAAAATGTTCCAAATAAATACTAGAAGCATTGAAATCCACAATTGAACCATTTAAAATTAAACTAAGGATCAAAAATATAATTTAACATTCAAAATAAAATTATAATCCACAACTGAGGCATTTAAATAAATTGTTTTCTTTAACGCAACTGCAAACGGTGCATCACGTTAAATTATATTCATTATTGCACAATTATTCCTGTATCAATTATTTGATGAACCATCTGAAATAAAAAATAATTGTCAAACAGTCATCATCTTTACAATTTCTCACAACAACAATAAAACAAAAATGAATCTGAATATTATAATAAAATATAATGATTATATATATAATATAACTATATATTAGATGTAAGCGCGGGTCGGATTGGTTATTACGGTTATTTAGAGAGGTGACCCGTGAACCAACCCATAACCAAAAATACAGGTCGGTTATACATCCGTTTTTGAACGGGTATAATTTTTTTTAACTTTTAACGGGTCAGGATTGATCAAATTAACGGGTTGAGCGGATTGGGTCGGATTTTTTACAGCCCTAGATCGTGGGCGTTGTGATGATAAGGGCCGAGGGAGACCACCACGGGGGTGTAGCAGTCGTAGTTATAGGAAGACTTTTCGTCCCGAAACATTTTTGGAACTCTAGAAATCTTGCTCCCTAGGCTACTACTCTCTTGGAGTTGATGATCACTCATTATGCCACTCAACCAATCATCAGTTGTTTCATTTTGGATATGATGATCTGGTTCAATTGAGATGGCCATTGCCTAATTGATCTCTTTCAGCTCAATGTGTGGTATGGCTATATACTCAGAGAAAAAGAGAGTTTATAGATGAAGTAGCTTGTGCACAAGGTACAAGTATATCCTTACCAACTTGAAATTCATTTATAACAATATCCTGTGTTTAAGTACATTTTCTTATATGGTAAAAAATCTGGAAGTATATTTTGCAATTTTGAAATCTTTTTCATCTATCGAGTGTTTGATTTTGAGTACCCAGAAAGACGCTGCTTTGTGTTGGTTTCAATAGTCTTTTTCTTCACCATCCATCATGTTGGAGAATATATTGCATCAATTCAAGGAATGCGATCAAACCAAGCATAAGTGCCTACAACAAAATAATAGTAATAATCCCAGATCCTTCCATGCTATTCTGTAATTATTCATGACCTAAAAATGATTATTCTGCAACCAAAAATGGATCCACTTCTCCAAGATCAGCGACTATGGGTTCATTTGAATCCCCATCGTCTGAACCAAAATAAGTTGGGAATGGTAGTATTGCAGCATCAGGTTTCTTGTAAACAGCATCTTTTATAAACACAAAGTTCCCTTCCGCACCCGGGACCTGAAAAGTGTTAATTGAACCTCCATCAAGATAAGTGAGAGACAAAGAAAGAGGTCGGAAGAACATAGCAGTTAGAAGTTATGATACTATATGCAGGGACCTTAAAAAAACTCGTTAATTAAATGACGTCCCAGTACAGTAACATTCAATAGGAAAATAACTAAAAATCTCTAATTCCCTAGAGCAACATTCAGTTCTAAAACGTCATTTAATTAACTCCAGAGGGAGTAGGTTATACCATGCGTGGCTCAGATATACAACATCAGGGGCATATTAGCTGAGTCAATTAGATAAAAACCTAATTCATAAACCACAAAAGATGACCAACCTTAGAGTAGCTGATTTTCATACTAACACTATTTGCACAATGGAAAAGTTTAAAAAGGAACAAGGGCAAGGCAACACACCCTTCCTTTGAAATACTTTTGTGCACAAGTGAAAAGGTAAATATGATTAGAAATCAATACCTGGCCTCTCACAAACATCAAGTTTCTTGCTGGATCTATTTTATAGACCCATACATTCTTAACAGTTCGCTGTGCTGCACCCATTCGCCCAGGCATTTTTTTCCCTTTAAATACCTGTAAGTATGAAAGGCCAGATTGTTAATCTTGCAAGTCATAACTGAGTGGTGGTCAAACGAGGGAGAGGAAAAATGAGCTACTTCCTAAATGCAACCACAAACACGAACTATCACTGAACAGACCAAGAAAAAATGTTAATGAGAGGAACTATGTGAGGTGAAATTAACAAGTCACTGAGAAGATGGATTCCATGAGGATGGAATATATGAAGAAAGCTAATGTGGTTGACCAAAGAGGTTTAAATAGACAAGTGTTCTGATGGCAGCAGCAATTAACTTAACGGATACAAGAAACTGGATCCGAGTTCCACAATGGAATAACTAGTTTGGCCCATTCCAGAGGCAGCCATAAAGATAACATTTTTTTCTGATTGACACTACTCATAGCTACTTGATTGGAGTTGACAAAACATTCCAATCTACGTCAATCAGTTTACTTACATTCTTCCATCACGCAGATCAACATTAAACATGAAAGCTAAGATCAAGAAGCATGGTGTGAACCACTCATTAAATTTATTCATGCTCCCATTCAACAACCAAAGAGTCACAAGAAAACTGTGAAATTCATCGAAGGACAAACAAAATATGAGGCACTAACAGGCAGACCAGTTCAAAATAACTACTTAGAATCCTAAAATATAAGGGGGTATATACTCTCGAAGTGTTGCATTTAGAATTGTTAAATAAAGGCTCAAACTGAACAATGTATGGAAGAGAATCTGACCTTTCCTGGAGCATCCCTTTGTCCAGTAGAACCAATACTTCTATGTGATAATGATGCACCATGACTCGCTGGCATTCCTTTAAAACCATGTCTTTTCATACCACCCTGCACACAGAAAAAACAACAATAAATCATGTACAGGTGATTTTTCTACCAAGTCATCAATTTTTCAGACCAGTGCCAATGAACAGAACACACAAGTACTACTTCGAAAACCGGGGGGCAGCAAGCATTATTCAGAAATTAAACCAAAAAACAGAAGAAAAAAAAAGGAATAATAGAAGAAAAGTGATAAACAGACCTGGAAACCTTTTCCTCTAGTAATTCCAGTGACATCAACAAATTGTCCAGGAACAAAATGGCGAATCCCGAGTTCAGTACCAACGGGGAGGAGCGCATCTTCAGTGACGGGGAACTCTCTCAATTTTCTCTTCAATGGAACACCTTGAGCCCTGAAATGACCAACTTCAGGTTTAGTCAAATGCTTTTCCTTCTTCTGACCACAACCAACCTGCAGCGCAAAGAAGCCTTCTTTCTCAACCGTCTTCACCTGAGTCACGACATTGTCATCGACCCATAGCACAGTGATCGGAACCCTAGCGCCCCATTTATCCCAGAGAGCGGACATACCACACTTGATAGCAACGAGGCCGGTCCGCCTGGAATTAGGGGTCATGACGTCAGGCTTTGCTTCGATGATGCGCGATTGGGGAGGCTGTTGAAGCATTTGTGAGCCATCGGTTGTATACGTCCTGAAGAAGGAGTAGAGGCGCGGAGGCGATGACAGAGATGTTTTGGTGTTAAGGGAGAGGAGCTGGTGGAAACGAGAAATGAAGCCTCTCGACATGGATTCTTGTAGCTATTCAATATGGAACCACACTAGAATACACTATTTAAATTTCAAAGCGGCCAGAAGGTTGAAGATGGTTGAGGAGGGGTTAGCCGTCTAACGGCGCCGGCGACATTAAACATCCACTTTGGAAGCCGTTGCTTGTGGAACTGGCGTTGCTTGTCACTTCCTTTCTGCTATGCGAGTAGGGCTACGGGTTATTTTCTCGGGCCACGTTTCGTGGGCCAAATTATCTAGGGCTCAAATGTGTTTTAGTTTGGACCATGAGCCCTAATCAGGGGATAGGCGCACTTCATGTTCTATAGGCCCTGTTTTTTCTTTTTTTTAAACGGATGTGAATGCATTAAGATAAATCAGTACGTATAATAGATATAGTAGCCTCGAAGTATTTTCTATCCATATTTTTCTACTATGGGAAATCAAAGCATGTTTATCAAACACGTGGGCGAGAGAATTCGCCTCACGTCTTATATGCGAGAAACTATAGCTAAAAAACTTACTAGCTAGGTGACGAACATCTTCAAAGACTAGGCCGACGTAGTTGTCCGATACGGTCGGAGAGTGAAGGAATTGGATGATGCCAAGGCAATTCGACTCGAGGAGGGTTGGTTCCCGGATCCATGTGCACGCCTGTAGAAGGGTTTGACGGATGCCCAAAGCTTCAGCGATTGTAGGGTCGGAGATCCCAGAGTAGAAGAATGCATCAGTGAAGAGTATCTGGTCATTCGAGTGTCTAGCCGCGAACCCCAAACTTACGCCATTTGTCTCAATGTCTGTGTTCACCTTAATGTGACCCTGAGGAGGGGGGCTCCACTTGGGCACCTTCGTGGGCGGGCCTCGAGACGGTGGCTCACCCCATTTATTTGCCTATTGGTAGTCGGTGAACAATCTGCCGCCTCGGATGATGACAGTCTGGGCCGACTCCACACAATTTCTAAAGATCTTATTATTCCGGGAAGTCCAAATCGACCACAAAATGGATATGATGCAACTCAACTCCATTTGAGTGAGAGATAAGCAGAGTCGTACAAACCAGCTCAGCCAGTTCGGATCATGGCCTAGTGGTTGCCTGCGTCCCACCTGAGCCCGTACCCAAACAAATCGGCGAATTTACACCCAAATAGGAGGTGTTCCGTCGTCTCGACATTTAGACCTCTACAACTGATGTTTACTCTGGTGGGCAGTGATTCATGGCAAAACCGCCACATGAAATTCTCCAGCTTAGGGGAATGTCAAGGCTCTAAAGGAACCGCCACCAGTTCTTTTGTGCTTCTTCATCTGCTGTGAAGGTGTAGGTCACTAGACTGTGGTAGTCGCTCCAGACCGAGTATGTGCCATTCGATGTAACTTTCCAAGAAAGTGAGTCTTTCGCCCTACTCCGACTAAGCGACAGGCTTTGAATAACAAAAAACTCTTGTGGTGAGAACATCTGACTCAATACTTTCGACTTCCAACTTCCACCCTCCTAGTCTATAAGTTCAACCACTAACTTATCATCCCTAGGCATCTCCTTTGGCAAGGAAGGTCGCCCAGTGGGGATGGATGGTATCCACGGAACCTTCCAAATCTTGATTTTGTTACTGTCCCCAGTTGATCTCCTATCTATTTATTGTAATATTCACATCACTACTATATACCCACGAGCATGGGTTTTTCCTTCAATAATTGCTTCACAATCATGTACTATAATTATTAGTACTATTTCCTATTTATAAATAATTGTTGCTGCAATTTCACATGTTGCTGCAAAATCAAAGAGAGTCTCGTGACTATTGACTCGACACCCAGCTACGCCGTCGTTGAGCGGTAGAGGGTGGTCAAATATAGATTTAATATGGATGTAGGTTGATTATGGGGTTGGAGAGGAATGTGTTACAACTTAGCACTAAACAGTAGAATAGTGGTAAGAGGGTCGAACCACAGAGAGGGTCGTCGTGGTCTTTGTGAGTGTGATTGTGTATGAGGTCGAGGGTTGTTTTGGCTACACGCCACCTGATTGCAAAAAGGAAATAAAATAGAAACAAAACGGAAATTGGGAAATCTGGTCGACTTACAACAGTAGTTGGGTCGAGCAGTAGGACAAGTTGATTAGTGGTCGAGGTAATTGGTTGAGAGATGTTCCTGATGAGGCTCGATAGATCCTTGTGTATTCGATCATAAGCTCGAAGATTAACCCGCCTGGCTGTAGTGTGCTCTAGATAGGAGTACGGTGGCTCACTATCCTTCTCCTTATACTATAGAAACCCGGTCAGTGTCAGTGTCGGATCCTGATCCACTATTAATCGACCGCTGGCTTGAGTAGAACTCGATCGCTCGAAGGAGACACACTTATCTTCACGGTTACCTCCCGATTGAGGCCCTAGCTTGTGAAGACTGGTCGGAGATAACACAGGAGAAGACCTACTCGAGTTACTGTCTCGATGTCTGCTGGGTCGACCTTGCGACTGTCACCGGAACAAGGTCGTCGATGGTAAATCGCAGCCAACTGTGCAGAGGTGATCAACCTGTGCAGGAGAATCTGACTTGGAAGCTCAAGGCTCATCGTTCTACAAGCCCAAGATCCGCATCCCAGGTTATTTTCCTAGCTTTCTATTCAAGTAATTCTAGATTTTAATAGAAGGAGAGCTAGGTTTTTAGTATAAATAGGCTGCTATTCCAAGACAGCCATATCTTTCATCCTTTGGACAATCATCTTTTCTGGAAAACGGCGGCTTGCAATAAATTTCTTTCCTTTTCTTATTTTCTGGGTTTATGAACTCATCATCTTTATTTATTGTTAATTTAGTTATGTGCAAGCGTAGCTAAATCTATTGTATTCTTGGTGAGGGGTTGTAGATAGATCTTGTGTATTTGTGAAGCCAAAACGCGCTTCAAATCCAGGTTGTATTCGAAGGAGACTCGAAGATAATCTAAGAACACCAATCGATCGCCAGATCACGAAGAAGCCTGACATCTTGTTTGGATCTGATCGAAGAGTTCGTGCACTTAGTGAAGCGGTCAACATCAAATTGAAAAGATTGATCACCTCTGTATAGTTGATCGCGACTTACCGTCAACAACCTTGACCCCATGACAGCTCAAGGTTGACCCAGTAGACAACGAGACAGTAACTCGAGTAAGTCTCCTTTGATATTATCTCTGACCAGTATTGACATACTAGGGTCTCAATTGCGAGATAACTTGAAGATAAGTGTGTCTCCTCTGCCCCATCAAGTTCTACTTGAGAAAGCTGTCAACTTCTACCAAGTTGATCAGGATCCGGCATTGACCAGTGACCGGGTTTGAATAGTAAATGAGAAGGATAGTGAGGTACCCAAACTCCTATCTATAGCACACTGCAGCCAGGAGGGTTAATCATTGCGCTAATGATCAAATACATATTGAGTCTATCGAATCCTCACCAGGAATACCGCTCAACCTATTGATTCACAACAACCGATCAACATTGACCACTCAACATTGATCAACCACTCAACCTTATTAACTGCTCAACTTCAACTGCAAGTTGACCGGTTGTCTCAATTCAGTTTTGTTACTGACCGCTCCCCCCACTACCCGTCGTTAGGTGGTAGCAGGGTGGTCAAATATAGAAGTGGGTTGT
>JADMIO011095985.1_pt1 | contig 44560 bp, 40 predicted proteins | sample 8958161 | NCBI WGS metagenome assembly JADMIO01 (sample SAMN16585339, study PRJNA669376) | soil metagenome | isolation source: Crop rotation soil | place: USA: Cullars Rotation, Alabama | collected 2011
GCGTTCGAGGCCGGACAGCGCGCTGCCCGCCGTGGCCACCGACGTCTCCCGGAGACTGGCCGCGTGCTCCTGCAGCTGTTTGACGGGCTGCTCCAGCACCTGCCGCAACTCCCGCCACTCCCCTTCGATTTTCTGTTCGAGCTGCTGCAGGCGCTCGTGCGCGCCCTGCTCCACCCGCGTCTCGAGCCGTTCCCACTCGCGCAGCCGGGCTTCCATCTCAGCGAGCGCGCGGCCGTGGCGGAGGTCGGTCAGCGTCCAGCGGTCCAGAATTTCCGCGCACTGCTGGCTGAGCAGCGCCAGACGTTCGTCCACCGCTGCGGCATGCTCGCGCTCCTCCGCTGGAATCTCTGCCACCGCGCTCAGATGATCGAGCTGCTCCTGGATGGCGGCGACGCGGCGTTCGAGATTGCTCTCCTGCTGTTCCACGGAAAAATCCTTCGTCACGACGACGCGAAAATCATACACCCGCGGCACTTTCGTCTTGACAACAAACAGCGGCAAGGTAGCATTTGACCAGCCGTCCCGTTCCTTCCGATCTGTCCTGAATGGTGCTCATGGGTTTCAGACGCTCGTGCACGCGTTGTGTGCTGGGCCTGACCGCGTCGCTAGTGCTGTGCGCCTGGCCGGCGGCTGCGCAGGACATCATGACGCGCGCAAAAAATCTCTATCAGACGGCGGACTACGATCAGGCTCTCTCCGTGCTGGATCAGCTGAAGAACGATCCGGTGGCCGAGGCCATTCCCGACGTGGCCGCGTATCGCGTCTTCTGCCTGCTGGCGCTCGGTCGAAGCGACGAAGCCCAGGCCGGCATCGCCGCCATGCTCCGGCACGACCCCGGCTACCATCCCTCGGAAAGCGACGTCTCGCCGCGTATTCGCGCGGTGTTTCAAGATGTGCGGAAGCGGCTGCTGCCCGAAATCTTTCAGGAGCGGTATGCCGCGGCAAAGGCGGCCTTCGAGCGGAAGGAATTTCAGTCCGCGGCGGACCAGTTCAAGACGCTGCTGGCGCTGGTGGATGACCCTGCCGCCACCACTGAGGACTCCCGCAAGGATCTGCGCATGCTGATCTCCGGATTCGCTGATATCACGCAGGCTGCGCTCGACAACGCAGCGCGCACCGCGCCCGCGTCCGCCGCAGCATCGGCACCCGCGCCCGCAAGAGGATCGTCTGGCGCCACCCAGGTGTCCGTGGCGGCACTCCGGCCGTCGAGCTCCTCGTCACCGCTCATCTACTCCGCCAAAGACGTGGGGGTGCAACCTCCCCTGGCACTCTCGAAGCAGGTTCCGTCGTTCCGGCCGGGTGGCGGGGACGCGGGCCGTGATTTCGTCGGATCCATCGAAGTGCTGGTGAACGAAAAAGGCGACGTCACGGAAGCGAAAATCCAGAAGAGCGTCTATCCTCTCTTTGATCCCCGCCTTGTCGCAGCCGCCTACTCGTGGAAATTCCGGCCGGCGTTCAAGGATGGCAAACCGGTGGCCTACCGGACGTACATTGAAGTGAAGCTGGTTCCCTGATTCTGTCCTTCGAAACTCAGCGGCGTTAACCGGTCTGGAGGTCGCGTATGGACATCGTGAATCGAGCGAAGAACATGTGCCTCAGTCCGGACACCGAATGGTCGGTGGTGGCTGAGGAACAGACCCCCGCGGCGGCGCTCGTTACCAGCTATGTCATTCCGCTGGCGGCCATCGGCGCCGTCGCCGGCTTCATTGGCGGGTCCCTGGTTGGCTACACGGTGCCCTTCATCGGCACCTACAGGACGCCCATCGTCACAGGGATTTTCATGGCGGCCTTCGGCCTGGTCATGGCGGTGGTCGGCGTCTTCGTCCTCTCCTTCATCATCAATGCTCTCGCGCCCACTTTCGGCGCGCAGAAGAACAGCGCCCAGGCGTTCAAGCTGGCGGTGTATTCCTGCACGCCGGTGTGGGTGGCCGAGGCGCTCCGCGTGCTGCCGATGCTGAGTTCGGTGCTGATCCTGCTGGCCGCGCTCTACGCGCTGTATGTGTTGTACCTGGGACTGCCCCGCCTCATGAAGGGGCCGCAGGACAAAGCTGTGGCCTACACCGCTGTCACGGTGGTCTGCACGATTGTCGCCTCCATCATCGTCGGCGCGGTTGCGGGGATGGTGGGCATGCCTCTCATGATGGCCAGCGGCGCCATGACCCCGCGGTCGTTCTCTGAGGCGATCTCGCAGGTGTCAGGGTCTTCGCCCGCGGCGGTGCCAACACAATTCGATCCCAACAGTCCCATGGGCAAGCTCGAAGCGCTCGGCAAGAAGCTCGATGAAAGCGGGAAGAAGATGGACGCCGCTCAGAAGAGCGGCGACACCGCGGCACAGACGAGCGCTGCCATGGAGACGCTCGGCACGCTGCTCGGGGGCGGGCGGCGCGTGGAACCTATCGCCATCGACCAGCTCAAGCCTTTCGTCCCGGACACCTTTGCCGGGCTGGAGAAAAAAAGCAGCAACGCGGAAAAGAATGGTATTCCCGGCCTGATGGTGTCAAAGGCCGAAGCCACGTACGGCGACGGAGCGGGCAAGACCGTCACTCTCGAGATTGCCGATAGCGGCGGCGCCAGCGGCATCATGGCGATGGCCGGCTGGGCGAATCTCGAAAGCGAGAAGGACAGCAGCGATGCGGCGGAACGGACGACGAAGGTGAACGGCCGCATCATGCACGAGAAGATGTCCAAGACCGGGGGCACCAACGAGTTCGCGGTGGTCGTCGGGGACCGCTTTGTCGTCACGGCCAGCGGCAACGGCGTTGACCTCAATGCGCTCAAGGGCGCGGTATCCGGATTGAATCTCGGAAAACTCGAAGCGCTGAAGGACGCGGGAGTGCAGAAATAGGCCGAAGGCCAGCGCACGCTGGCCTTGCTTTCCTCATTTCGCTCGGCGATCAGACCGCCGCAGGCTTGCCGCGGCGGTCACCCTCGAAGGGAGTGCCATCGCCGGCCCCAGGATTGCGGCGCATGTCGATTCCGCCCGTAAATTCCGATCCTTCATTCATCACGACGTTGGGGCAGACGAGGTTGCCTTTCATGCGCCCGCCGGTCCTGATCTCGAACCGATCCGATGCCGCGATGTTTCCGGCCACCGAGCCATTGATAATCAGTGTCTTGGTGACGATGTCAGCCGCCACTTCCGCGCGTGGCCCGATCGTCAGCATGTGTCCCGGCAGTGAGACCTTGCCTTCCACATGCCCGTGCAACACCAGATCCTCGCTGCTCGAGATCTCACCTTTGATCCGGAGCGATGCGCCGGCGGGCGCGGCGACCGCAACCAGCGGCGTCTTGACTGCGGGTTCCGGCGTGGGCGCAACGGCGACCACCGGCGGAGCCTGTGCGGGGGTCGCCACCTGAACGGGCGCGGCAGCGGGAGATGGGGCCACGGGTTGAGAAGTGTTCGGCGCCGGTTTTTGCTGCTGATCGCGTTTCCACATGAAGGACCTCCTCAGGATTTCTCGGTCAGGCACTTGTTCGACTTTACTGTTTTGCAACGCTGGACGTGACGGTGAACGCCGTCCTGTTTCTGTACTGTGTTTCGCCCAAACGGACGAGCCCGCAGGCCTTTACTGGTCCTGCGGGGATGCCTGCAGCCGGCGGCGCTGCGAATTCGCGCGATAGTTCTGCTCCAGAAAGTCCACCCCTTCGGCGGTGATCAGCAGCCGCGCGCTGTCATCGCGCTGAATGAATTTCTTCTGCGCCAGGTACCAGATCGTGTATTCGAGATGCTCGCGGGGTAATCCGAGCAGCGACTCGAGTTCGATCGCGCTTGTGCCCGAACCGGTGGCATCGATGCGCCGCTTGGCTTGCAGCGCTTCGAGGAGGGTCAAGCGCGTGATGTGCTCAAGCTCGAAGTCCTCCTCCGCCGTCTGTCCGGTGGAGACGAGGCGCCAGCGATCCTGTTTCTGCTGGTGATAGATCACGTCATACCGCGCGCGCTGCTCGGGATTTGCCAGCACCGTATATGCTTCATGGATTGCGCGAAAGCGCTTGGCATCGCCGGTCTGCTGGTTGTCCGGATGGAAGCGCTGCGCGAGCAGACGGTACACGCGGTGGATCGTATCCAGCTCCGCCGAGGGGTTCACCTGCAGCACCTCGTAGTAGTCAGCGCCCCTGGCCTCCTGCGTCATGACAAACACCTCTGAGTTGAGAACGAGCGGGGACGAACCCCTTCTGCTGGTTATCGGCCCGTGGGAGGCAGTCCTGTATTTACAATTTTGAACGGACCCGAGACGCCCGACAGATCTCGTACGGAGGATTGTCCTGAGGGAGATTCATCCACGGTTGGAGCGACTGCAGGCCGGCGACGGAGCGCGACTGCGTGCGATCCGTCTGCGTGCGCTGCTGGACGCTCCCGACGCCTTTGGCAGCACATTCGAGGAGGCGATGGCCCGACCCGCGGATAGCTGGTCCCGGCAAGTACTCGACCTGCCGACCTTCGTTGCGGCTGTAGACGATCTCGATGTTGGGCTCGTGCGCTGCACCCGGGACGAAACCAGGGCCGACACAGCCTGGCTGATCTCGATGTGGGTGGCGCCTGAGGTGCGGCGCCTGGGTGTGGGCGGTGTCCTGGTAGACACCGTGATTGCGTGGGCGCGCTCCAACGGGGTGAACCGGCTACTGCTTGACGTCGCCGACAACAATGCGCCGGCGATTGCGCTCTACGAGCGAAAAGGCTTTCAGCGAAACGGCGAGGTCAGCACGCTGCCGCCGCCCCGGGAACAGATCCGCGAGCACCAGCGAGAGCTGAGGATCTGACGAGAGTCAGTCAGCCCGAGGCGACGGACGCCCGCTCTGATAGAACTGACTACTCCACACTGAAACGTAACTCTCGCCTTGCCGTGCGCTTGCCGATGGCGGCGTCAACTGTGAGCAAATAATCGCCAGGGCCGAACTGCGCGGCGGAAAAATCGATCCGGAAATCGACGCCGTTCAGCCGGACAAACCGCCCCGAGCTTAGCGTCGAAGAATGCGTGACAACTGTACGCCCGAGCTGATCGATTACATGCGCGGCCATGACCACCGGCTCGGGCTGATCATCTCCTTGATAAACCTTGAGTAGCGCCGTGACACGGTCATCGCGGGCGAAGGCTCGCTTCGTTGTCGGCGGAAATGGAAGGAGATCCGCGATGGCCTCAATGGGCGTCGCTGGCCAGGCTGGCGTCGTCGTCACGGCGAACCCGGAGAGCGCGAGTGGGGTCTCATCGAACGCGGGAACTTCAACCCACGTGAAGACGCTGCCAGTGTGACCGCCATCCGCATCAGCCACCGCAATCCGAATTTCATAAAGTCCTGGCTTCAGGTTCAGGCGGGACAACACATCGACAGGACCGACCGAGTCGATTGGCCCGGCGAGATCGATACGCTGATGAACGGAGCCGACTTGTCTCCCTTGCGGGTCAAAAACCGCAGTGATCACCTCAAACGAGCGACCCATCACCCCCGGTGAGCTATGAATACCGGCAATAATCGCCACCGCCGTCTCCGGTTTGCCCGGTACCGCGAAGGGGGCCGCAGTGGCCGTCACCGATATTCCCGTAGTGGGGACACTGCCCGCGAGCGCCGCTAGGAGAGGTGGCGCATTCACAAATGTCGCTTTGGACGATGGCGTCGAGTTGTATCCGCGCCGCGCTTGCAGTCGTAAGCCTTTACGGTTGACCTTCACCTCAATCTTGTGAAAATGTCCGTCAGCGCTCGGATTCGCGGGTTGAAACGCGAGCAGGTAGTACGATCGGCTCTCCTGGAAAAGTCTGAGAATCTCTACTAGGGGCTCGTTTGAGTTCACAACTCGACCACCCGTCCTTGCCGGCAACACTACGAGATCACCCTGTCGCTCCAATAGCGCCGCCCGCGCGCGGGGATCGACGTACTGGAGGCCCGTCGGATCAACGACGTCTACCGTCATGTTGGCAACGTCCAATGCGCGAAAGGCCCGTTCCCTTGCCGCTTTGACAATCGCGGCACAATCGCCAGTCTCGATAAACACCATCCGGGTTCCGACGATTACAAGCAGCTTCCGCCGATGGGGCACATCGCTCAGCGCTTCTGCGATGTTGGCGATTGCATTGAGCGTTCGCGGTTGGCAGTAGTTTTCTCCAGATGGATCCGCATCTCCGCTCGGTTCCGTCAGACCGGCCGCCGTCATGTCCGGCGGCGACGTCATTCCAAAGCCGGAGTGTTCGATCGCCGCTAGAAGCCGCGCATGATCGGTCGTGAAATTCTGGGGAGACTTCGTCCCTGCCTTGAAACCGCTTGAATAGACCACCGCCCCAAGATCTCCAGGCCCAAGTTGATCTATCAGGCCTGCGCCGATCTCACGCGCGTCGCGCTGCTGCAAAAAGCCGATCGATCCATCCATCAGGATCACTACCAAACGGCCCTCTTGCGGAACTGTGTTGCTCACGACGTCATGGGCAATACCGCGAAATGCCGGAGCGATTTGCGCTTCGGCTTCCGGAAGCTCAACCGCCGTGAAAGAGAGGATGGGCCGAGACTTGCCGTCCTCCAGCACCGTGAAGTCCTTCGAGATCAAGTCGCGCACGGGGTAGCGATCCTTGTCGAGGACGGACACGTCCACTTCGACTAGATCGATGCCTGACCGGAAGATTGGTGGCGAGGGAGGCGAGGACTGCTGGCCGTGCAGGATACACGTCACGGCAGTGACAATGATGGACAGCCGGAGCGTCCTCATTTATCGCCGAAGTATAACCGACCGCGCATCCGTGGATGATTGCCCGTTCATTCGTCAGGCGCGGGGATAGAGATCGAAGTCTATAGATTGATGCTCCGCGCAGGTCTTAAGGCTCGATCCTGATGCCGCGATACTTCGTGCTGGATCTCATAGGCCGCCGCCCGAATTGACGACGTAAACCGTCCCATTTCTGGTACGCATCAACGTGGTCTGGGGGCAGGGCGTGCAGGCCCAGGACCAGCGGCGCGGAAGCCAGGCCGAGACGCTCCAAAAGCCGCCGCGACGGTTCCTTACCTCTAAACGTCATGCAGAGCATGGTACCACGTAGAATTGCCGCCGCATCCGATGACTACCTGTCGCCTACGCCGCTCCTGCGCTCCTGTCGAGCCAATGCCAAGGCCTCGTCGAACAGTTGACAAATCTCCTGTGGCACCAGTAGTTGCGTACTCAGATCCCACAGGAGCGCGTGCTGGTGCTGCAGGCCATCCTCATTACGCACTTTGACGATCATCGCCGTGCGAGAGCAGTCAAGGCAACGACTGGGGGGGAGCGCGCCGAAGGAGGGCCAAGGCCGCAGGATCAGTTGGGAAAGAGCGGTTAACTCGCGGCTCTCGACGGTGCTACGGCATTGCGGCAGTGGCCCCATGCACGTTACTGCGCCAGTTGAGGTAATCGTCATCGTGGATGCTCCGGCAGAAGCAAACCCGCCCGTCGTGGCTATCTGAATAAGCCACCCACCTGGCACGTCCGGCGCGTCCACCGGCGCACGGTCCGCTCCCTGACCCGAGATCTTGACGAGTGATGAACTAATGATGAGGGAAGTGGCAATGACGATGCGGATCACGCGAGAGAACAGTGGCCCGTGCAAAGGATTTCTCCTCTTCCCGTCTGGATGGGGTGCTCCACACGATGATGAGCGTGTTCATGTCGACATGCAAGACTTGTTGTCAGATGTTCCTCACGACCTTCGACGCTCCGCCGTGCGCAACCTCGAAGAAGCGGGCACGCCGTGCTCTGTCGCCATGAAGCTGACAGGCCATAAAACGAATCGGCCCGCCGTGGCTACGCCATCGCCGATGATCGAGACCTGCGCGTCGCGGTTCAACGTCTGAACGAAGCTGTCGTCGGTTGTTAAGTTGAAATAGTAAGTGCACGTGAACACGCCACTAGCTGCAAGGAGTGGCAACTATCACCGCCGGACGGGCGGATCGCGCAGCGCCGCCGGTGCTATCATCCCGACCAGCCTTGGGATTGCCACAAGCGACCTCCTGGCAGGGCAGACTCGTTAGCTAGACACCCAAACGATGAATTCACTCCGGACGCGCATCGCTCAATTCATCGGGCTGCCTCACGTGTCCGATCCGCCAATTGTGCAGGTTGTCGATCGACATGCGGACGAGGGGTATACGCGGAGCCTCTTGCGCTACTCGGTGCCGGACGGCGATCAGGTAGAGGCCTTCCTATTCGAGCCGCGCGCTGGGGCCTCCAAGGGCAACGTGCTCGCCCTGCATCAGCACAACAGTCAATGGCGTATCGGCAAGAGCGAGATTGCTGGCGTGATGGGCGACCCATTGCAGGCCTTCGGCCCAGTCCTCGCTCGTCGAGGCGTAACTGTTCTCGCCCCTGACACCATCGGCTTCGAGTCGCGGCTCGGCATGCCGCACTCGGATGCCTCGATCGCGCCGACGCTCACGAAGCCAGGAAGCTCGCCGGACGGTTGGCTCCAGTACTACAACGAGATGGCTCATCGGCTTGTCCATGGGGATCTGCTGATCCGCAAGATGGTCCTGGACGGCCAGGCAGCCGTCTCCGTGCTGCAACGTTACACGTTAGGAGCGGCGCCCACCGGCGTGCTGGGCCACTCGATGGGCGGTGCTGTTGGCCTCTTTGTCGGTGCCCTGGACACCCGTGTTGCGTTCGTCTGTTCAAGCGGTGCCGTCAGTTCGTTTCGCTACAAACGCGCTCGTGGCATCGGTCTGGAAATGGCGATGATCATTCCAGGATTCGCCGTGCATTTCGAGACCGCCGATCTCATCCGATGCATCGCTCCACGGCCGGTGTTGGTCGTCTCCGCGGAGGAAGACCCAGCTTCTGGAGACGCATCTGACGTCCTCCGGGAAGCCCGGGAGGCGTTCGCAGCCTTAGATGTCAGTGGCCGTCTGGACCACCTACATGTGCCCGGGGGGCATGAACTCGACCGGCGGCGATTTGACGCCATCGTGGCGTGGACGGCTGAACAGGTCGAAACGGCCGGCTAACATTGGCTGGGAGCAGTCTTGTGCATTCAGGTCTCGGAGGCGACCGTCACCTGACATCCGTTAAGCCGGTCGCCGACGTCCGTCATGCGTTCACATTCCCGTTCACGTCGGACCTGGCAAAACCGAGGCGTCTGTAACTCTTTGATTTGATTGGAGGCGCCGTCCGGATTTGACCCGGCGATGGAGGTTTTGCATGGGTCCGGTGCCTTCCTCAGAAACCCTCGACAGATCGCCGATCTGACGGTTCCCTCAGGACAATCACTATTTTCCTCGGTGGTTCCGAAAGTCGTTGAACGTGGCTAAAATGACGGGAATCAAATCGTGAGCCTGAAGGCGCCCTTGGCGATGATCGCTCTGGCCACTCTCGCTGCGCCTGTCGTAGTCGGACTACCCAACACATCCGTCGTCCGGGCTCAGTCTCCCGCCGTGGGGCCGGCTCAGTTCGAGGTGGCCTCCATCCGCCTCAGCAAGAACCCCGAGCCTGGCGGAAATGTCGAAATAACGCCAGGACGATTCCGTGGGACGGATCTTGCCTTGCAGTGGCTGATCCTGACTGCGTACGGGATCAAGTCCGGTAATCTTTCCGGGGATCTCCCAAGTTGGACCATTTCCTTGCGGTACGATATCGACGCAAAGACCGGCGATTCCAGCGACGAAGACCAGATCCTCCTGGCGCTGCAGACTCTTCTCCAAAACCGGTTCAAGTTGCGGCTGCATCGCGAAATGAAAGAAGAGCCTGTGTATTTTCTGACGATTGGAAAGAACGGCATCAAGATGCCGCCGGGAAATTGTGTGCCCGTCAAGAAAGATTTTCCCAATGAGTGTTGGAGTCAGGGCTCTGACGGACTGATCCGCACTCTGGACTGGAGAGGCGTACGCATTTCCGATGCGACGGGCGTCGCATATCGCACTCTGGTAGGCCAGCTTTCTGCAAGTGTCAAACGGCCTGTGATCGACAGAACCGGACTCAGCGGCACGTTTGACGTACATCTCCGGTGGGCGATTGACCCACCGCCGGCGATGGTGGCGGGCACTGCTCCCAACACAGCCACGCCATCGGCGGAGTCGAGCGCGCCTTCGATCTTTGACTCTCTGGAGGAACAACTTGGCCTCAAACTGGAATCCGGCCGAGGTCCCGCGGAATACCTAATCGTCGATCACGTTGAAAGACCAAGCGACAACTGAGTGGTAACGCCAGACATCGTTCGCCACGGCCCGCTCGCGGCACTTATGCCGATCCCAATGCGACTTCGTGCGGTGGCGCGCTCCAACCCGCAAATCGTTCACTATGCCGTTCGCGATTCGCAGAGCCTGATCCAGCGAAATGCCCGGAAAGCAAGCCAGGTTAACGCTGTGGTTAACGCATGGCCCTGACTACTGCGAAAAGTATTGGAGGCGCCGTCCGGATTTGAACCGGAGATGGAGGTTTTGCAGACCTCTGCCTTACCACTTGGCGACGGCGCCTGACGGGAACTCGCTACAGCTGGAAAACAGGGAACGGAACCGCGAGCGTCGTCAGCTGATGAAACAGCGACGACAGCGCTGGAGGCGTGAGCCGAAGAAAAGGTCCATAACCATCACGTGGCAATCTCAGACCGGAACCCAGCGCCAGCTATGCTCGGCGCCTCAACATTAAATAATGGAGCGGGAAACGGGATTCGAACCCGCGACTTCGACCTTGGCAAGGTCGCACTCTACCACTGAGTTATTCCCGCTTGGATCACGGTCCGCCTTCCGCCTTCGCGCCTTGCGCTTCGGCGAGACAAGAAAGGCGGACACTACGTACTACCTGCGACAGAACGGTCCGCCTGAAGGCGGACGCTACGTACTACACTATGCACGAACCACCGAAGTCCAATGCCTGGAGCCCAGTACCGTACCACACGGGCGCGGGCCAATCAAGGCCGGCCCCGCCGGATCAGCGCGTCCTTGGCCTTGTCGACATCCTCAAATCGCACCAGCAATTCCGCCCTGCCGATGGCCGGATACATGCCGCCGGCATTGTCCGAGCGAACCATCGAGTCGATGCCGGCGCCGTCCAGCCGGCCCTTGGCAATCTCGGCATCCGTCGTCGAGCCGAACGTGGACAGCACCACCAGGTCTGCCGGCTTCATCTTCCGCCTCCAGCCTAAAGCTTGACGTTCCGCAGGACCTTCGCGGCTTCCTCGGGCCCCGTAGGGTTGATATAAAAGCCGGTCCCCCACTCGAATCCCGCCACGCGCGTGAGCTTCGGCATGATCTCCACGTGCCAATGATAATAGTCGCCCGCATTGTCCTGCAGCGGCGAACTGTGCACGATCAGGTTGTAGGGCGGCGACAACAGCGTCTTGTTCATCCGCTGCAGCGTCTCCTTCACCATCCTCGCCAGGCTGGCATACTCTCCCCGCGACGCATCCTCGAACCGTGACGCGTGCCGCTTGGGCAGCAGCCAGGTCTCGAACGGAAAGCGCGGCGCGTACGGCGCCAGCGCCACGAAATCAGCCGACTCCGCGATCAGCCTGGATCCGTCCTTCACTTCCTGCCTAATGACATCGCAGAAAACGCACCGTTCCTTCTGCTGGTGATGCCTCCGCGCGCCTTCCAGCTCCTCGCTCATCTCGCGCGGCACGATCGGAAGCGCGATCAACTGCGAATGCGAGTGTTCCAGGTTCGCGCCGGCCGACGATCCGTGATTCTTGAAGATGACGATGTAGCGGAGGCGGAAGTCCTGCTTGAGATCCAGCACGCGATCGCGCCAGGCCCAGAACACCTTCTCGATCGCCTGCTCCCCCATCGTCGCCAGCGTGGGGCCGTGGTCCGGCGTCTCGATGATCACTTCGTGCGCACCAATGCCGTTCATCCGGTCGAAGAGGCCCTCGCCCTGCCGATCGAGCGTCCCTTCCACGCGCAGCGCCGGAAACTTGTTCGGCACCACTCGCACCTCCCAGCCGGCGCTGTTCGCCTGCGTGCCGTTGCGATACGCCAGGATCTCCGGCGGGGTCTTGTCCTCATGACCCTGGCAGAACGGACACAGAGCGTCCGGCCTGGTCACCACCGTCTCCACCTGAAAGTCGTTGGGACGCTTCTGGCGCTCGATGGAAATGATGACCCAGCGGCCGGTGACGGGATCTTTTCGTAAATCAGCCATGAAAATCGAACGCGTTCTTCACCACTTCGATGTTGACGGTGCCGCCGGCCGTCCTGGTGACCCCGACGACATCAAAACGGCAGGCGATGTCAGGCAGACGCTTTTGACACAGGTATACCGCCGCCATGCGGCTCAGCCGATGTTGTTTCTGCCACGTGATCGAGTCGAACGGCGTGCCAAAACTGCCACCCGAACGCGCCCGCACTTCTACGAAAACGAGCACGGCGCCGTCGCGGGCGATGATGTCCAGTTCCCCGCCTCTCGTCCGGAACCGCCGCACCAGGATCTGATAGCCCCGGCGCTTCAGCTCCTCGCAGGCGAGATCCTCGCCAAGCATACCGAAGGAGGCGCGCTGGTCTTTCCGCATACCGCGCGACGTGCAAAGCGCAGGCCGGGAGCATGACGCCGGGTCTCAAGAACAAGACCCGGCCTACGTACACAAGACCGGCCTACTTTCTTTTCCAGCGCGTTCCCTGAGGCGAATCCTCCAGCACGATGCCCTTGGCCAGGAGCTCGTCGCGGAGGCGATCGCTCTCCGTGAAGTTGCGGCTGCGCCGCGCTGCCTGGCGCGCCGCCACCAGGCTCTCGATCTCTGCAACCGGCAGCGCGGGGTGCTGATCCTCCTCGTGACGCAGGCTGATGACTCCAAGCACCTTATCGAACGTCTCGAAGGCCGCCTTCACTGCCGGCAGGTCACCCGTGCCCAGCTCGCCCGCGTCGATCGCGGAATTCAGCGCCCTCACCAGCTCGAACATGGTCCCGAGAGCGCCCGCCGTATTCAGATCCTGCAGCATTGCGCTGCGGAACTCCGCCACGGCCGCGTCCACCTTGGCGCCCACGTCCGGGTGCACACCAGCGGAAGTGATGCGGTCGAGGCGCTGCACGAAGTCGGCGAGGCGCCGCAGCGCTTCCTCCGCCTGTTCGAGGGCATCCCAGCTGAACTTGAGCTGTTTGCGATAGTGCGTCGAGAGCAGCAGGTACCGAAGCGTGGACGGGCGATGCCCTTTCGCGGTGATATCCGGCAACGTGTAGGTGTTGTTGAGCGACTTCGACATCTTCTCTTCGTCGATGAGCAGATGCTCCACGTGCATCCAGAAGCGCGAAAACTGCTTCCGGGTGGCGCCTTCGCTCTGCGCAATCTCGTTTTCGTGATGCGGAAAAATCAGGTCGACGCCGCCGCAGTGGATATCGATGGGCGGCTCGCCAAGCAGCCGGAGCGCCATCGCGGAGCACTCCAGGTGCCACCCGGGGCGGCCGGGCCCCACTCCCACGTCCCAGCTCGGCTCTTCCCCTGATCCTGCCGCGCCGCCCTCCGCCCGTTTCGTCGCCTTCCACAGCACGAAATCGCGCGCGTTTTCCTTGTCGTAGTTGTCGGCGTCAACCCGCGCGCCGGCTTTCAGCCCATCATGATCCAGCCGCGCCAGCCGGCCGTACTGCGGAAGCGTGGCAATTTTGAAGTAGACCGATCCTTCGCTGTCATATGTGTGGCCGTTCGCACTCAGGGCCTTTACGAGCTTCCCCATCGCGTCCAGGTTGGCCTGGTCCGTGGCGCGGGGCCGCTCTTCCACGTCCTCGAGCCCCAGCGCGCGTGTATCTTCGAGAAACGCGTCGATGTACTGATTGGTGTAGTCGCGGAGCGGCATGCGCGCCTTGAGCGCGCCGGCAATCGTCCGGTCATCCACATCTGTGAAATTCATCACGTGCCGTACCGCGTAGCCTTCGAGGTACTTCAGCGTCCGCCTGAGCACGTCGACGGCGATGAACGTGCGGAAGTTGCCGATGTGCCCCCGGGCGTACACCGTGAGGCCGCACGCGTACATCCTGACGAGCTTGTCCTGCGACGGCGCGAAGCCCTCTTCCCGGCGAGTGAGCGTGTTGTACAGCTGCATGAGTTAAAGCGCCATTCGATCGAAGAGCGTGCGCGCCTGCTGCCCGTCGGCGTCGATCTGGGCCTTCAACGCGTCCACGCCGTCGAATTTCTTCTCGTCGCGCATCCGCTGCACGAAGGCCAGCCGCAGGTGTTCGCCGTAAAGATCCTGGCTGAAATCAAACAGGTGCGTCTCAATCACCGTCGCTTCGGCATTCTCGAACGTGGGCCGGACCCCGATGTTGGTGACCGACGGATAAGCCACGCCGCCACGCGTCACCGTCGTGGCATAGACGCCTCTGGGCGGAACCATCTCGTTCTCCGAGCAGAAGTTCGCCGTCGGATACCCGAGCACTCGCCCGCGCTGCCGGCCCTGCACCACCGTCCCGTCAATCGCGTAGTAGTGACCCAGCAGCGCACCGGCCTCGTCCATTCGCCCCTCGCTCACCAGCCGGCGGATTCGCGTGCTGCTCACCACGAATTCCTTGTAGCGGACGGGGTCGATCTTCTCGGCTCGAAACCCGTACCGCGCCCCAAGCGAACGGAGCACCGAAAAGTTGCCCGCGCGGTCGTGGCCGAACAGAAAGTTCGCGCCCACCCAGACCTCCGCCACGTGCAGCCATTCCACCAGCACGCGCCGCACGAACGTCTCGGGGTCCCACTGCGCCAGCTCCGGCGTGAAGCCGACCACCGCCACGCCGTGCATGCCGGCGCGCGCCAGCGCTTCGAGCTTCTGCGGCCTGGTCATCAGCAGGGGCGGCGCCTTGTCCGGACGGACAATCTTCGACGGATGCGGATCGAACGTCATCGCCACGGCGGTGGCAAAGCGCTCTTCCGCTCCGCGGTGCACGCGCTCGACGATCTTGAGGTGCCCGCGGTGCATGCCGTCGAAATTGCCGAGCGCCAGCACCGGCTGGCGCCAGTACGGCGGCCGCTGCTCCCCGGGATAGTGAATGACGTCCACGTGGTTACTCGAGGGAGCCCCTCATTCCGTCGGCATTCGCGTCCAGCGAGATGTCGAAGGTGAGGCCATCATATGCCAACTCGACGCCGTCGGGCAGTCGCGCGCACGTGGCCACGTGTGGCAGATCGTGGCACATGTGCGTGAAAAACGCGCGCTCCGGCGCCAGCCGCTTGACGATGGTCAGCGATTCCCCGAGCGAGAAATGCGTGGGATGCGGCCGTTCGCGCAGCGCGTCCAGGATCACCACGTCCACGCCGTCCAAGAGCGGCCACGACTCATCCGGGATGGCGCTGCAATCGGTGAGATACGCGAAATTGCCCACGCGGTAGCCGTAAATCCCGCGCGAGCCGTGCAGCAGCGGCACCGGCGTAAACGTCGCGGCCCCGATCGAGAACGGACCCGCCAGCGGAAACAACACCAGCTTCGGAATGCCCCCGCCCTGCGCGGCCTCATCGTCAAACGCATAACCGAAGATCCGCCGCACGTCGCTGAGCGTCCGGCGATCTCCGTAGCACGGAATGGCTCCGCGCTGCAGCCAGTTGAATCGCCGCACGTCATCGAGCCCCATCACGTGATCGGCATGACTGTGCGTATAGAGAATTGCGTCCACGCGCCGCAGGTTGTGCTGCAACGCCTGCGCGCGCAGGTCCGGCGACGTATCCACAAGGATGGAAGGCCCGTTGGGCAGCGTGATCAGAATGGAGGCGCGCGATCGCGTATCGCGCGGATCGTCGGAGCGGCACGTGTCGCAGTCGCATCCGATCATCGGCACGCCATGCGACGTGCCTGAGCCCAGCACAAGCACGCTGGCCGTCCGCGCCGGCGGGTTCAGGGACCTGTTTGCACTCAAGGCGGGGTGATGATGCGCTTGTCCTGCCCCTGCGCCTCGACAAACCGCAGCCGGAGCTCGTAGAGGATGGTCTCCAGCAGCTCCTTCTCATCAGGCGAGAGATTGCCGCGCGTCTTCTTCTCGAGAAGCGAGAGGATGTCGATCATCTGGCCGGCGGCCACCAGATCCACCGGTCCCGGCGCATCGGCGCCGGGTTCCAGCCGATCGCCGAAGTGCACCGCCGCCGTCGCCGCCAGCGAGAGCACGAACGCGCCGAAGCTGATGTTGGGATCCGGCATTTTTTCGAATGTTACCATAGGCATCCATGGACGAATTCGATCGGCTCGTCGACATCATGCGCACGCTGCGATCGCCCGAGGGGTGCCCGTGGGATCGCGAGCAGACGCTGGAATCTCTGACCCACTACGTGCTCGAAGAGGCCCACGAGGTGGTGGACGCCATCGAACGCGGCGACACGGCGGCACTGCAGGAAGAAATCGGCGACCACATCTTCGAAGGCGTCTTCCTGGCGCAAGTGGCCGCTGAGGACGCCAAGTTCACCGTCGCCGACTCGCTGCGGACGGTGGCCGACAAGCTTGTGCGCCGGCATCCGCACGTCTTCCAGGACGATGGCCGCGTGCACGACGCGGCGTCCAAGGAGCGCGCCCCGTCGGCGGCCGCCGCGCTCCAGCGCTGGAACTCGCTCAAGGCGCAGGAGCGCACGGACACGGGCAAGGCGCACTCCACCCTGGGCACCGTGCCGAAGAGCCTGCCGTCCCTGCTGCGCGCCTACAAAATCGCCAAGCGGGCTGCCGGCGTGGGCTTCGACTGGGCGAAGGCTGCCGACGTGCTCGCCAAGATCGAGGAGGAAGTGGCCGAACTTCGCGAGACCCTCACCCGCGCGCCGGAGGACAAAGCGCACGCCGAAGAGGAGATGGGCGATCTTCTGTTCGCCATCGCCAACTTGTCACGAAAGCTCGACATCGAACCCGAAGCCGCCCTCCGCCGCGCGAACGACAAATTCACGCGCCGCTTCGAGGCCATGGAGCAGCGCGTCGCCGCCACGGGTAGAACGCTGGATAACGTGACACTCGACGAGATGGAAGCGGAATGGCAGGAAATCAAAAAGGCAGAACTCTACGCTCACAACACGAAGATCCACGAAGAACACGAAGATCCACGAAGAACACGAAGATCCACGAAGAGCACGAAGGCCTAAACAATGATTCGCTTGAGGCCGGCCCTCAGACTTAAGGCACCGAAGTTCATCAACAGGCCCACCCGGAACCTTGTCCCTCTCAAATATGACATTAGCTGGACATGATGAATGGGTTCCAGCGCTGCGACGGCCTTCAGCTCGAGAATGATCTGGCCGGCGATGACGAAATCCAGTCGCTGCACCACAACGGGCGCGCCGCGATATTTGACCACAACTCTTTTCTGACTCTCGAAAGGAACGTCGGCCTGAGTCAATTCGATGCACATGGCGTTTTGATAGGCAAGCTCGAAAAAGCCTGGACCAAGCTCGCGATGTACCCGCATGGCGCATTCGATGACCCTTTCGATGTGTTTTTCCGTGCCTTCATCCAACGGCGTCTTTCCTCGAAACATCTGCAATTCCTTCCAATCTCATGTTTTTCGTGGATCTTCGTGTTCTTCGTGGATCTTCGTGTTCTTCGTGGATCTTCGTGTTTTTCGTGGATCTTCGTGTTTTTCGTGGATCTTCGTGTTTTTCGTGGATCTTCGTGCCCTTCGTGGATCTTCGTGTTCTTCGTGGATCTTCGTGTTTATGGCTCATGCGTCCGTAGCGTGAGTCGCCGGTTTGTGTAGGTTTGCAGGTGGACGGTCTTCCCGTCTGTTTCCACGGTAACGGCGCCGTCGAGATCCGTGCGGTAGATCGCCGCGCCGATCGATCGGTAACGATCCAGCACCGCCGGAGCCGGGTGGCCAAAGGGGTTGCCGCGGCCGTCGCTGATGATGGCGATGGATGGGCGGAGGGCCGTCAGGAATTCCATGGAGCTCGAGGTGGCGCTGCCGTGGTGCGGGACCTTCAGAATGCGGACCGGCGCGCGCTCGAACGACGAAGCGATGCCGGCTTCCACATCCCTGCTGATGTCGCCGGTGAACACAAACGACACGCCTCCGTAGCGGATCTCGATCACCTCGGAGTCGTCGTTGCGTACGCGCTGCCGTTCCCAGTCCGGCGGCGGAGGATGATGCACGATCAGCCGCACGCCGCCGATGCCCAGGCTATCGCCGGGGCGCACCGTCCGCCATGGCGCGGCGGCGCGATCGGCCAGCGCGCGCAGCCGCTGCTCAGGTTCGTTCGGCGGAACCGGCACGCCGTCCCAGACCTCCGACGGCCTGAAGTCCCTGAAGACGCTCGCCGCCCCGCCGATGTGATCGAGATCGCCGTGGCTGATGCTCATATAGTCCAACCGGCGGACACCGAGCGCCCACAGCGCCGGCGACACTACTCGCGCGCCGATATCGAATGACGCTCCCGCCAGGCCGCCGGCATCGACGCTCAGCGTCCGCCCGTTCGGAAACTGAACAATCGCCGCGTCGCCCTGGCCAACATCGAGGAACGTCACACGGAGTGGCGCGGGGCCCGATGGGAGTGGCCACGCGGGCGCGGCGACAATCCACCAGCCGCACGCCGCAGTGCCGATCGCGCAGGCCAGACGCGTCCGGCGGATTCCGGGCAGCAGGGCAACAACGAGTCCACCGTAGTACGCCCCGACGACGAATAATGGCGGCGGCGGCACGCGCCTGGCGAGCATCGTCATCACGGGCCAGATCTCGACCAGCGACGCACTCACCAGAATGCCGCGAACGCCCAGGTGCGCAACGTAGCCAACCCACAGCGCGGCACGTGCGCTGAGCGGCTGCACGGCCACCAGCAGCATGCCGGCGATCTGCACCAGGGTCATCAACGGAATTGCGGCGAAATTGAGCAGCAGGCCGGCGGCGGTCACACGCGAGAACACCAACGCGCTGACGGGAAGGAGGGCCACCTCAGCACACACGGACGCCACAAAGAGGGCGCAGCCGGCGTAGAGCCAGGCCGGCATCGTGGCCGGCCGGCTCAGCCTGGGCATTCCGACCAGGAGGCCAAGCGTGGCGCCGAACGTAAGTGCGAAGCTGGCGTCCACCACGTCCAGCGGGTTTGCGCAGAAGAGCGCCGCGGCAGAGACGGCGGCCACGTTCCCGGGCGTGCCCCGGTGGTCGCCCAATTGCGCGGCGAAGTAAGTCAGCGCCATCAGCGTGGCGCGGCCAATCGACGAGCCCCCTCCCACCACCGTGTCGTAGGCGATGAGAACAACGATCATCGCTGCCGCGCTCCACCGCGGCGGACAGCGAACGAGTCCCAGAAGCAATACGCAGAGCCCGGCGAGAATCGCGATGTTGCCCCCGGAAATCGCAATCACGTGGTACGTGCCCGCCTCCTGCAACTGCCTCTGCATCTCATCGTCCAGCCCGGCACGGTCTCCGATGAGGATGGCGGTCACAACCGCGGCCGAGCGCTCGCTCCATGGCGCCACGCATGCCTGGACCGCACCACGCACGCGCGCGCGAAAAGCCGCCAGCGCTTCGGCAATCGGCGAGCCGCTCTTGATGACGTCGACGAGCGCGTCGCTCTTCACCGAACCCACCAGGCTGGTGCCCTTCCAGCTGAAGTCCCGCTGCGCGTCGGGCACACCCGGGTCGAAGTAGCGTGCCGGCCGCCGGAGGGTGGCCGGTGCGGTCACGCGGCGTCCCGCCCGCCATTGATCCAGCCGTCCTGTCGTGAGATCGCCCGCAACGCCCAGAATGACGCCGCCGGACGTCACGCGCTGCGCTCCATCGAGCTCCAGGCGATCGATATCCACGCTCAGCGTGACGCCGTTGGGACCTTTCGAGGCGTCGGCCCTGAGGACCCCTTCGATACTGGCGAAGATCTGGAAGCTGTGGGCGGGAACGTTCTCGTCGAACCATCGACCGAGCGGCGCGTTCAGCGCGGCGTTGTTCGCCTGCCGACCCAGCACGAAGCCGGAAACCGAGAACTCTGCGAGGATCAGGATCAGGAATCTGCGATCGCGTCCGTCGCGAATCGCAAGCGCCGAGATCGCCAGAACGATGGCGAGCTGAAGGAGAAAAACCGCCGAGGGAATGCGGGCGGCCGGAGAGAACACGCCGGCGGTAATGCCTGCCGCCAGCGCAACCGTCGGGAGGGCGGCCGGATAGCGCACCCGCGCCTGACAGCAAACGGGAGGCCAGGCAGAATTGCAGATTGCAGATTGGCGATTGCAGATTGACTAACGAATCAATCTGCAATCAGCAGTCTACAATCTGCAATGGAACTTTCTGCCCTCCGGCTACACCTTGTCCGCGGCAATTTCTGCGTGGTAGTCCTGGAGCGCCCGGACGTCCAGAGCGGCGCCGCGCAGCGCGCGAATGGCTTCCACCGCTGCGGAGGCGCCGGTCAGCGTGGTGATGCACGGAACGCCGTGCAGCATCGCCACGCGGCGGACCACGCGATCGTCGAAGAACGACTCCCGGCCCAGCGGCGTATTGACGATGAGATCGATCTGGCGGTTGAGAATGTGATCGGCAACGTTGGGCCGTCCTTCGTTGACCTTGAAGACCACCTCAACGGGAATGGCGTGCGCCCGCAGATAGGCCGCCGTGCCGCGCGTCGCCATGATTCTGAACCCCAGTTCCGCCAGGTTTCTCGCAATGGGGACCACGGTGGGCTTGTCGTCGTTGTTCACGCTCACGAACGCCGTGCCCTTTTCCGGAAGTCGCTGCCCCACCGACAACTGAGCCTTGGCGAACGCGGCGCCGAACGTGGTGGCACCGCCCATCACCTCGCCGGTGGACTTCATCTCAGGCCCCAGGATCGTGTCGACGCCGGGGAACCGGACAAACGGAAAGACCGGCGTCTTGACGAACACGCCGGTGACTTCGAGATCCTCCACCAGACCCAGCGACGCCAGCGTCTGTCCGCCCATCACCAGCGCCGCCATCTTCGCCAGCGGCACGCCGGTGGCCTTCGACAGGTACGGCACGGTCCTGGACGCGCGGGGATTGACCTCGAGGATGTACACCACGTCGTCCTTGATGGCGTACTGCACGTTCATCAGGCCGATCACCTTCAGGGCGCGCGCGATTCTCCGTGTGTAGTCTCTGATGGTGGTCAGGTGGCGCTCGGCCACCAGGTACGGCGGCACTACGCACGAGCTGTCGCCGGAATGGATGCCGGCTTCCTCGATGTGCTCCATGACGCCGCCGATGACCACAGCGCCCGTCTCGTCCGCCACCACGTCCACATCGAGCTCGAACGCGTCCTCCAGGAACCTGTCGATGAGCACCGGGTGCTCCGGCGCGGCATCCACCGCGTGCGTCATGTACCGGTCCAGCGAGTTCATGTCGTACACGATCGCCATGCCGCGTCCACCGAGGACGTACGAGGGCCGGACCACCACGGGGAAGCCCACTTTGGCGGCCACCTCGCGCGCTTCCTCCCGCGATGTCGCCGTGCCGCTGGCCGGCTGGGGAATGTTGAGGTCCCACAAGAGCTGGGCGAACCGGCGGCGATCCTCTGCAAGGTCGATTGAATCCGGCGATGTGCCGATGATCTTCACGCCCGCGTCCTGCAGGGACATGCACAGCTTCAACGGTGTCTGGCCGCCGAACTGAACCAGGCAGGACACATCAGCGCCGCCGCTCGATTCCTTCTCGATGACGGACATGACGTCTTCAAACGTCAGCGGCTCGAAGTACAGCCGATCCGTGGTGTCGTAGTCGGTTGAGACGGTTTCCGGGTTGCAGTTGATCATCACCGTCTCGAACCCCGCGTCGCGGAGCGCAAAGGCGGCGTGACAGCAGCAGTAGTCGAACTCCAGTCCCTGGCCGATTCTGTTCGGCCCGCTTCCCAGAATCACGACCTTCTTTTTCGCGGTCGGCTCGGCCTCGCAGCCGTACTCGTAGGTCCCGTACATGTACGGCGTGAACGACGCGAACTCCGCCGCGCACGTGTCGATCCGCTTGTACGACGCCACGAGGCCTGTCTCCAGGCGCCGCGCCCGCACGCTCGCCTCCCGAACGCCGAAGATCGCAGCGATTTCCTTGTCGCCGAACCCCGATCGTTTCAGCGTCCGCAGCGTCTCCGTCGAGATCTCGCCAAACGGCTGGAGGCTTGCGCTGCGCCGGAGCTGGACGATCTGCTGGAACTGCCGGAGGAACCACGGATCGATCTTCGTCAGCTCGAAGAGCTGCTCCACGCTCCAGCCCCGCTCGAGCGCCTTGAAGAGCGCCCAGATGCGGCGATCGTTGGGGACCACCAGCTTCTTCCGCAGCGTGGGATCGTCGTCTTCTTCGCCGCCGGCGCCGAAGAGGAGGCCTTCCTTGCCCAGCTCGAGCGACCGCACGCCTTTGAGAAAGGCCTCTTTGAAGGTCCGGCCAATCGCCATCGCCTCCCCCACCGATTTCATCTGCGTGGTCAGGGTGCGATCCGCCTGCGGGAATTTCTCGAAGTTCCAGCGTGGAATCTTCACCACCACGTAGTCGATGGTGGGCTCGAACGACGCCGGCGTCAGCCGCGTGATGTCGTTCGGGATTTCGTCCAGGTGATATCCCAGCGCCAGCTTCGCCGCGATCTTGGCGATGGGAAACCCCGTGGCCTTGGACGCCAGCGCGGACGATCGCGACACGCGCGGATTCATCTCGATCACCAGCATCCGGCCGTCGGCAGGATTGACCGCGAACTGGATGTTGGAACCGCCGGTTTCCACGCCGACGCGCCGGATGATGCGGCGCGCCGCGTCGCGCATCCGCTGATATTCCTTGTCCGTCAGCGTGAGCGCCGGCGCCACCGTGATGCTGTCCCCCGTGTGGACGCCCATCGGATCGATGTTCTCGATCGAACAGATCACCACGAAGTTGTCCGCCACGTCCCGCATCACTTCGAGCTCGAATTCCTTCCAGCCAATCACGGACTCTTCGATCAGCAGCTCGTGCACCGGGCTCATCTCGAGGCCGCGCTCCACCAGATCCCGGAACTCCTCGATGTTGTAGGCAATGCCGCCGCCCACGCCGCCCATCGTAAAGGACGGCCGGATGATCGACGGGAAGCCCGTTCGCTTCACGATGGTCAGCGCCTCGTCCAGCGACTTGGCCACCGCGCTGGCCGCCACCTCAACGCCGATCGACTCCATCGCCTCGCGGAAGAGCTGCCGATCCTCGCCCACGCGAATGGCGTCGATGTTGGCGCCAATCAGCGTGACGTGAAATCTGTCGAGCACGCCGGCATCGGAGAGCGCCACCGCCAGGTTCAGCGCCGTCTGCCCGCCCACGGTAGGCAGCAGCGCGTCGGGACGCTCCTTCTCGATGATCTTGGAGACAGCCTCAACCGTCAGCGGCTCGATATAGGTGCGATCCGCCATCTCCGGATCCGTCATGATGGTGGCGGGATTGCTGTTCACCAGCACCACTTCGAGTCCCTCGGAGCGCAGCGCCTTGCACGCCTGCGTGCCCGAGTAGTCGAACTCGCACGCCTGGCCAATCACGATGGGCCCGGCGCCAATCACCAGGATGCGCTTGAGGTCTTGGCGGCGAGGCATTATCGCCGCCCTTCCATGTCGTCCACGAACTGGCGGAACAGGTAATCGGCGTCGTGAGGTCCAGGCGACGCTTCGGGGTGATACTGCACCGAGTAGATGGGCCGATCTATCGCGCGAAGGCCTTCAACGGTCTTGTCGTACAAATTGACGTGCGTGACCTTGACATCGCTCGGGAGCGATTCCGGATCCACCGCAAATCCGTGGTTCTGCGACGTGATCTCCACCTTGCCGGATTCCAGAAACTTCACGGGATGATTGGCGCCGCGATGGCCGAATTTCAGCTTGTAGGTTCTTCCGCCCAGCGCCAGGCCCAGAATCTGATGGCCGAGACAGATGCCGAAGATGGGCAAATCCGCCTGCGCCAGCTGCCGCGTGTTCTCGATGGCATAGTCAAGCGCCGCAGGATCGCCGGGGCCGTTGCTCAGAAACACGCCGTCCACGCCGCCCGCAATGACGTCTTTCGCCGGCGTGGATGCGGGAAAGACGCGCACCTGGCATCCATATGAATGCAGGCGGCGGAGAATGTTCCACTTCATGCCGAAGTCGTAGGCCGCAACACGCAGCGGACGCCTCGCCTGAGACTCCGGTGCCAGCGCCAGCTCCGGGCGGACATCCACGGCGGCCTTCGTGATGCCCGCCGGCCAGTCGAACGGCTGCGCGCAGGTGACGTCCCGCACGTAGTCGGAACCTTCCATCGGTGGAATCGCGCCCGCTTTCTCCACCAGCGCAGCCTCATCCACTTCCCCCGTGGCGATAATCCCCCGCATCACGCCGGACGATCGCAGCAGGCGGGTCAAGTCCCGCGTATCGATGTCCGCGATGGCAACGATGTTGTTCTGGACCAGGTAGTCGTGAAGCGTGCCCGTTGAGCGCCAGTTGCTGGCGATGGGCGACTCCTCGCGCATGATGAATCCGGCCACTTTCGGGCTTGCCGATTCCACATCGTCAGGCGCCACGCCATAGTTGCCGATCTGCGGGCATGTCATCGTGACGATCTGGCCGGCGTATGACGGATCGGTGAGGATCTCCTGGTACCCCGTCATGCTCGTGTTGAACACGACCTCTCCCCGCGCTTCGCCATGAGCGCCTGCGGCGACGCCGCGGTACACGTTCCCGTTCTCGAGGACTAGGACTGCGTTCATATCCAGTTAGTTCGAGGCTAATTACGATCCAACGACGCACCCACCCTGAGCTGCTGTCCCGCGCTCACGTTGATCGTGGTGACCCACGTCTGATAGCCATCCATTTCTATGCGAACCGTTGCGGGTCCCACAGGAAGGCCAGGAATGGCAAGAGGAGTGGAGCCGATCAGCCGGTCGTTCATGAACACTCGGGCGCCCGGCGGCCGTGATTCCACTGTCAGCCCGCCCGTTGTTTCCCCGCCGGCTGTGGGAGTGGTTGCCGGCGCCTCGGGCTTCAACGAAATCTCAATCGATTCGCTGGGCCGCCTCTCAGTGAGCCGCACGCGCCGATCCGCGGCGGCGAAACCGTTTCGCGTCACGTGAATTGTATAAGATCCCGGCGGCAAATTCCGCAGCGTCAGCGGAGTTTTTCCGCGCGGCTCGCCGTTGATGGCGACGGCGGCATCCGCCGGCGTCGAGCGGATCAGCAATCGTCCCTCGGGGGCGGAGCGAGCGGGAGGCGCACTGGTGACGCCCGAGGCGGGACGCGACGGCGCCGGCGCCGGCAGCGCCGCTTCCGGCGGCAGTTCCGCACGTGCCGGCGGCGGCACATCCACGGTAGTGGTGGCCACGGGCGGCTTGGCTGGGGCGGCTTGCGCCGCGGGAGCCGCAGCGCGTCCGGCCTTCCACCGATACGCGGCGTAGCCGGCGACCGATGCCACCGCAAGCGCCAATAAAAGAAGGATGGCGAAGCGCGCGCCGCCGCCGTGCCCGGCAGGCGCGTCGTCGGTCTGAAACAATCCGGCGGGCTGGCCGCTCCAGGACGGCGTGTGGGGCGCCTCAACCTCCGGCAATTCCGGCGGCAACATCACGTCGAGGTGAAGATCGGATTCCGCGCCGGCCTCGGCGAAACGATCAAGCCCGCCTGTGTCGAATTCCGGATCAGGCGCGGCATCAAGGCCCAGTGATACGGGCGCCGCGATCGTTTCAGGTTCCGGCGGAAATTCGCTTTCGAGCGACTCGTCCACGCCCGTGTGCCCAGCGGCGTGCGGGGGGTTCGCCTCGCCGAAGCCTGAGGCGAAAGAGGATCGGCTGCCGGCGCGGAGGTTCGCCGCAAATTCTCCGGCGGTGGCGGGCCGCGCCTTGGGATCCGGCGACAACGCCGAGGCAAACGCGTCTCTCAACGCCGGACCGTCCTCCGCGCTCAACTCGTCCCACCCGGATGGCGTCATCCGGCGGCCGGAAATCAGCTCGTACGCGATAGCCGCCAGCGCATAGACATCCGACGGCCCCTCGGGCGCGGCGTACGGACGACGGACGGACGGCCGGAGCCCGAGCCGCGCCAGCGCATCCGCGATGCCGAAGCCCGTGACCCTGGGTCCATCTGCCGACATGATGACGTCGCGCGGATGAAGCAGGCCGTGACCCACGCCCCGCGCGGCGCATGCATCAATCGCGGAGGCGATGCCATCCACAATTGGAACCACCTCCGTCAGCGGCATCGGCCCCATGCCGCGCGTCGATACATCAAGTGAGTCGCCTACGACGTACTCGAGCGCGAGGTACGCGGCATAGCCGTCTATCCCCGCGCTGATCGGCGCGGCCACATTGCGGTGCGCGATGTCTTTTGCGATCAGCTGCTCGAGATCCCGAGCAAGCGACGCGGCCTGTTCCGGCGTGATCTCGAGACGGAAGACTTTGATGGCGACGAGCCGATCGCGTCCGGGCTCGTGCGCCCGGAACACGGGACCCAGCGCGCCCGCTCCGATTTGATGGAGAACCCGAAACGGCCCGAATGCCTCTGGAGGAAAGTACAGGACAGAATCTTCGTGGGTCAGTAGACGAATGGTAACATAGCCGCAGTGGAATCGGCGCGCATTCCTGTCGACATTCGACGTTTTCCGTGGATCAGGAAGCTCGCGGCTGACTACGCGTTTTCCTTCCCGTCACTCGCCCCGTTTTTTTCCGGCGATCCGTCGGCGTCCGCGTCCTGGACCGCTGCGATCGGGCGCGCACAGAGACAGCCGCGCGAGCGCTCGAAGGTGTCGGAGATCCTTCGCGCGCAATTGGCGCGCCGCGACGCCCCGGCCAGGGCGCGCGCCGCCGCGGAGCTCCTCGCCGATCCCCAGACAGTGGCCGTGGTCACGGGTCAGCAGGCGGGGTTGTTCGGCGGCCCGATGTTCTGTTTGTACAAGTCGCTCACCGCCGTGAAGCTGGCGGAGCAGGTTCACCGAGAGCACGGCGTGCCCGCCGTGCCCGTGTTCTGGGTTGAGGCGGAGGACCATGACTGGAACGAGGTCTCGTCATGCTCCGTGCTCGACGGCGAATTTCACCTGAGAACGGTTCAACTTTCCGCTCCGCAGGGCGCGGGCCACACGCCGGTCGCGCTGATCAAGCTGCCGGAACACATCGACGCCGCCATCGAAGAACTGGGCGCCGCGCTCCCCCCGACCGAGTTCACGGCGCCGCTGCTCGAGAACATCCGCAGGGCGTACCAGCGCGGGCGCGGCATGGCCGACGCCTTCGCGCGAGTGATGGAATCGTTTGCCGGCGACCGCGGGCTTGTGGTGTTCGATTGCTCGGATCCCGCTGCCAAGCCGCTGGCAGGCGGCGTGTTCCTGAGTGAAGTTCAACATCCGGGGCGAACCTGGCAGCTGGCGGGTGATGCCGGACGGCAACTCACGGCCGGCGGCTATCACGCGCAGGTGACCGGCGCGGATCAGGACGGCGCGGCCCTCTTCCATCTGGACGGCGGCCGCAGTCCGATTCAGAAGGAGCAGATTTCGGCCGTGGAGGCGGAAGTGCGCGCGAACCCGGCTTCCTTCAGCCCGAACGTCCTGCTGCGCCCCATCGTCCAGGACACCTTGTTTCCCACCGTCTGTTATGTGAGCGGGCCGAACGAACTGGCGTACCTGGGACAGCTCAAAAAGGTGTACGAGGCCTTCGGCGTGCCGATGCCGCTGCTCTTTCCCCGTCTCAGCGCAACCATCCTGGATTCTGCCAGCGCGAAGTTTCTGGCAAAACACGACCTGCCGCTGGAAGCCCTTCATGCCAGAGACGAAGCTACGCTGAACAAGGTGCTGGCCCAGTCGCTGCCGGCGTCTGTGGACCACGCCCTGCAGGAAGCGGATGCCGTGGTCGAACGATCGATGGCCGCCCTGATCGCTGCAGTGCCTGCGATCGATCCCACCCTCGAGGGCGCGGCCAGGTCAACGCTGGGCAAGCTGCAGCACGACCTCGCAACACTGCGCGGCAAGATCATCAGCGCGGCAAAGAAGCGCGATGAAACGCTGCGGCGGCAGTTCTTCCGGGCGCAGTCACAGGCGTTTCCCGAGGGCACGCCGCAGGAGCGCGCCATCGGCGCCGTGTCCTTGCTGAACCGCTACGGACCAGCGGTCATCGATCGCGTGCTGGCGGACCTTCCGCTCGACCTCGGCCAGCACTGGATCCTTACCGTCTAAACTGGCTCAGGGCTCAGGGTCCAGGCTCAGGGTCCAGGCTCAGGGCTCAAGGCTCAGGGCTCAAGGCAGGCCGGAGCTTAGGTCCGCCTGAAGGCGGACACTACGTACTAAACCCTGACAGTACGTAGTGTCCGGCTTTAGCCGGACCTGACAGTACGTAGTGTCCGGCTTTAGCCGGACCTGAATTTCCTGAAGGCTGAATGGCAAAGAAAAGAAAAACCGGGCAGCTGGAACGCCTGCGCGCACGCGCTCGCGCGTTTCAGAAGCAGCATCCTGACGTCGTGAAGTACGGCGCGGCAACCGCCGCTGTGCTTTTCGTCCTCGTCTGCCTGGCCACCGGCTACTACTACACCAAGCTCTCGAGGATGATCGACGCGAGGCTGCTTGGCGAACACGACCGTGTTCTCCCGCGCGTGTTCGGACGGCCGCTCGAAATCCGCCGCGGCGAGGGCCTGTCGGAAAAAGAGCTGATCGATCGCCTGAACGACCTCGGCTATGCCCAGCGGACGCAAGTCCAGAACAGCGGTGAGTTCGCGGTGACTGGCGGGCTTGTGACGATGATTCCGCGAACCGGAGCTGAAGCCGGCAAGATCGTGACCGTGGGTTTCCAGCGGCCGGCGCCGCCCCGTCGTCCGGGACGTCTGCAATCTCCTGCCCCTCCCCTGAGCACGCATGTGGAAAGCGTCTCCGTAACGGTCCCTAAGGGCCGCAACCCGGACGTGAGCCGCGTCACGCTGGATGCGCCGATGCTGACGTCGCTGGTGCGGGCAAGCCGGGAGAAGCGCCGGCAGGTGCCGCTGTCTGTCATCCCCACGCGGATGGTGCAGGCGGTGCTGGCCATCGAGGACCGGCGGTACTACTCGCATCCCGGCGTGGATCCCATCCGCATGATCGGCGCACTGTTTACGAACGTATTCGGCAACCATCCATATCTGGAAGGGGCCAGCACCATCACACAGCAGCTGGCGCGGAATTTCTTCCTGACCGAGGAGATGGCCGTTGAGCAGCAGACCAGGCAGCGCTCGTTCCGCCGCAAGCTCCTGGAGCAGTTCATGTCCGTGGTCTTGTCGATCAAGACGACCAAGGATCAGGTGCTGGAGCTCTACCTCAACGACGTGTATCTGGGCAATCGCGGATCGTTTGCGATCCACGGCGTACCGGAAGCGGCGCGGCTGTATTTCGGCAAGGACGTCACGAATCTCACGCTCGGTGAAGCGGCGGCCATCGCCGGGATCATCCAGTCGCCCGGCACGTTGTCTCCGTTCAGCGCTCCCGCGAAGTTGAAGGAACGCCGCAACGTGGTGCTGGCCGCCATGGCCGACGCCGGTTTCGTGTCTCCGGAGGCGGCGCGGCGATCCGAACAGGAACCGCTCACGCCGGTGGCGCGGGCGCTCGATGCCGAGGCGCCGTACTTCGTGGACTACATCGGCGACACCTTGTCGCAGCAGTTCCCCGGCCTCACGCAGAGCACGCAAGCCGTGGATGTCTATACCACCCTCGATCTTCATCTCCAGCGCCTGGCGCAGGACGCCGTGACGGACGGCATGGAGAAGGTGGATCAGCTCCTGTCACGGCGCAAGCGGCCGCTTCGACCGCAGGCCGCGCTCATCGCGATCGATCCGCGAACCGGGGAAATACTGGCCATGGTGGGAGGGCGCTCCTACAACCAGTCGCAGTTCAACCGGGCGGTGAGCGCCAACCGCCAGCCCGGCTCCGTCTTCAAGCCGTTCGTCTACCTCGCGGCATTCGAGCGCGCGGCGGAGGATGGAGTCACCACGCTCACGCCGGCCACGCTGGTGAACGACGAGCCGACGACGTTCGACGCCGGCGGGACGCCGTGGAGCCCGTCGAACTACGAAAACGAATACGACGGAGAGATCACGCTGCGGCGCGCGCTGGCCATGTCGCGCAACGCTGCCACGGTGAAGGTGGCCGAACAGGCCGGCTACGATCGCGTGGCTAACCTCTGGAAGAAGATCGGCGCCGGCACCACCCCGCAGCCCTTCCCGTCGATCGCGCTGGGCGTCTTCGAGGCCACGCCGTTTCAGATTGCAACGGCATACACGATCTTCCCGAACAACGGCGCGCGGCGGGAATTGCGCCCGCTGCTCAAGATCACTCGAGGCGGCGCGGATGTGGCCATCGCGGCCACGCCGGCCAGGCCCGTCACGCGCCCAGAGACCGCCTACCTGGTGACCAACATGATGCGAAGCGTCATCGACGAGGGCACCGGTGCGGGCGTTCGCGCGGCCGGGTTTGCGCTGGACGCCGCAGGCAAGACCGGCACCACCAACGATCTCCGCGACGCGTGGTTCGTGGGCTTCACCCCGGAATTGCTCACCGTGGTGTGGGTGGGGCTCGATGAAAATCAGGCGCTGGGGCTGAGCGGCGCGCAGGCGGCCGTGCCGATCTGGACCTCGTTCATGATGCGCGCATTAGCAGGCCACGGTGATCAGGCGTTCACCGTACCGCCCAACGTGAACTTCGCCGAGATCGACCGCGACACAGGCCAGGCGGCGGCGCCCGGCTGCGTCCGGGTCATCAGAGAATCTTTCGTCGCCGGCACCGAGCCGGCGCAGATGTGCGAGCTGCACAGGTACTAGCCGGATTTCCGCGCCTCTGCGCCTCTGCGTCGAAGTTCAGCGAGAGCGTATAATTGGGCTCTTCAATGTCACAGGAAGTATTTGCGGCGCTGACGCAGGCGTTGGACCGCGGCGAGGATGCCGCGCTGGTCACCATCGTCTCCGCCCAGGGATCCACGCCGCAGCGCGTGGGCGCCAAGATGCTGGTGTTCCCGGACGGACGGACGGTAGGCACCATCGGCGGCGGCTGCTACGAAAACGACGCGTTCTGGAAGGCGCGCGAGGCGCTGCAGTCTCGCAAGCCGCTGCTCGTCAAGTACGAGCTCACGGACGACTTCGCGCAGGAGTCTGGCCTGATCTGCGGCGGCAACATGCAGGTCTACATTGAGCCGCTTGAATCCACGCCGCACCTGCACGTGATTGGCGCCGGCCACGTGGGATTTCATCTGGCCAAGCTGGCCAGCACGATCGGCTTCAAGGTGCACGTCCTTGACGATCGGGAGAAATTCGCGAGCGCCGATCGGTTTCCGGAGGCCGCAGAGATCACCGTGGATTCCATCCCGGACTGGCTCCACACAGCGGCCCTTCCGTCGAGCGCCTACGTGGTCATTGTGACGCGCGGGCACACACACGATCTTGACGCGCTGCGGTCGCTTGCCGCGCGGGATCTCCGGTACCTGGGCCTGATTGGCAGCAAAGCCAAGGTCAAGCGGATCTACGATGCGCTGCTCGCGGAGGGCATGCCGCCCGAGTGCCTCCAGCGGGTCCACGCACCCGTGGGCCTCGACATCGGCGCCGTCTCGCCTGAAGAAATCGCCGTGGCCATTCTCGCGGAGCTGATTGCCGTGCGGCGGGGAAAGATTCACGATCCCAAGGTGGCCGCAGTGTCCATGCGCTGGGATCGGGTATACACGACATGATTTGGATGTTCGAACGCGGCAAGGAATCGCTCCGCCTGGAAACGAGATATGACAACGCGACATCGGAATTCGTCCTGATCCGGCATCAATTGGACGGGGATCCACAGGTTGAGCGGTTCAGCAACGAGATGGTCTTCCGCCGGCGGCTCGAGGTGCTCGAACAGCAGCTCGTGAGCGATCAATGGACGCTGCAGCAGGGGGGACCGGTGCTCCTTCGCGACGGCTGGAAAATTGGATAGGAGGGCGAAGATGAACAGGATAATCTCGGCCGTGATGATGGTGGTGGGCGTGGGCGCCATGGTGTTCGGCTTCTCTCATTACACGCCCGGGGGCGGGGACTATGCGGGCTGGTCGGACAGCTGCCGTTACGTCATGACCGCAGGCGCGATGCTCGCGACAGGTGGACGGTTGCTGTCCTAGGGACGGGATCGCACGATCAACTCCGTGCTTCTTTGAAGGTATCACGATGACGAGACTGGCTGTCCTCGTTGGCGTCGTGCTTGGTATGAGCCTGCCCACGGCAGGGAAAGAACCGAGCGCAAGCCCAACCGTGTTTACGGCGGCGCAGGCTGAAGCAGGACGAGTGGCCTACCAGAGCGTGTGCGTCAACTGCCACACCGATTCGCTGGGCGGCCGCAACGGAGACGACGCACACGAGTTGCCTCTCGTCAGTTCGCTGTCCGAGGAGTGGCAGAAGACGTTGCGGACCGTCAGCGGCAACGGCAAGATTCCGCCGCTGGCCGGACCTAAATTCATGGCGAAATGGGGCCCTAAGACGACGGAGGCCCTCTCCATCCGCGTCAATACCGCCGTCGGCGGGTTTCAACCGAAAGACATGGACGAAACCACCTACCTCAACCTCACCGCGTACTTTTTGCAGATGAACGGCGCTCAGCCGGGTCCGCAGGAATTAACTGCTGAAACAGCCGTCGTGATACAGAGCATGGTGCCGTAACATAAGCAGCATGAGAAGAGACATTCAGTTCGGCGTGGCCGGCGGATTGCTCGTTTCTCTGCTGTCGTGGAACGGCAACACCGCATATCACTTCGTCTCGATCTTTCCCAACGGGGCTACCTTCGTGGGGATGATCGCGTTCTTTTTTGGTGTGGCCAGAGTCCAGCGCCAAAATATGGGCAGTTCCGATTTTGCGACGGCAATCCGACGGATGCTCCCGGTTGGGGTTGTGAGTGGTCTGGTGACGGCCGCGACCATGGTCCTCCTCGGGCTCGCGCATTTCAGCCACTACGGCTGGATGCTCGTCGGCTTCGCAGGCACAGGGGCATTCATGTCTTGCTTCCTGTGGGCTATCCTGGTTGCCACGGCGTCGTGGTGGTTAGCGGAGGGACACATGAAGCTGTTCGCAATGATATTCGTCGGACTGCTCGTGACCGCCACCGTCGCCAGTGCCCAGGACTCGAAGGCTTACCCGCCCGGTAATGGCGTGTCCACGCCAAAGCTCATCAAGGAAGTGAAGCCCAACTACACGCCGGAGGCGCGGGCTGCCAAAATCCAGGGCACGGTGCTGTTGTCGGCGGTCGTGCTCGAGGATGGCTCAGTGGGAGCTGTGACCGTGGCCCGCTCTCTGGATACAAAGTACGGACTGGACGCGGAGGCGATCAAGGCGGCGAAGCAATGGACGTTCTCACCCGGCATGAAAGACGGCAAACCGGTGGCGGTGAAGGTGACGATCGAATTGGCGTTCACCCTGCCGGGCCGATAGCCGCGTGGGTCCCAGGAGGTGCCGATGAAAGATTTCGCAATCGGCGTGGTCGTATGGGCGACTCTGGTCGCCGCCATCCTGATCATCGCGCCCAAAGCGCAAACGGCCGTCTCCGTACCCGCCTCCCGACCATCGCGCCCAACGGCCGGGGACCTGCTTCGTATCCGCGATCAGCAAACCGTGGATGGGATGATTCTGACGAGTGGAGGCGTGACCCGCTGAAAGCCTCAAATTGCGCGGCCCCGCAAGCCAAACCGTGAAAAACTGACAATTCCATCGCCCTGTTCAAGGCAGGCTGGGTTTGTGAACGCGCCAATTGCGGGTATAATCTTGTTAGCACTCTCGATTACTGACTGCCAATGTCAACCAGTCTATCCCCACGGGCCGCGCGGATTCTTGTCGCGCTGGTCAGTGATTACATCCAGACCGCCGAGCCCGTCGGCTCTGCCCGCCTGGCGAAATCCGCCGGGATGGGGGTCTCGTCGGCCACGATCCGCAGTACGCTGTCGGAGCTCGAGGAGCTGGGGTACCTCCAGCAGCCGCATACCTCCGCGGGCCGCATTCCCACTGACCGCGGCTACCGCTTCTACGTAGACCACCTGCTCGAAACGCCCCGCGCCGTCAAAAACAGCGCCGCCATGGAAGCACAGCTGCGCCGGGACGCCGGCTCGCCCGCGCTGGTGGAAGACGTCCTCCTGTCGGTGTCCGGCGTGCTCGCCCGCGCATCAAAGCTGGTGGCGTTTGCCCTGCCGATGACGGACGGCTACGGCATCCTGAAAGAAATCGACTTCGTGCCGCTCACCTCCTCAAAAGTGCTCGTGGTGGTCGTCACCGACGATGGGCAACTGACGAGGAAGGCGATCGAGATGGACGAGGAGCTGAATGCCCATGAGCTGCGGCAGGCGGCGAACTACCTCAACACTGAATTTGCCGGTCTGCCGCTCGACGAAGTCCGGACCGCGGTGCTGGAGCGCCTCCAGCACGAGCTGACGCTCTACGACGTGCTCCGCGCGCGCGCGCTTCGCATGGCGCACACCAGCCTCGAAGAGCTGCCGAGACGCCCGTCGCTGTTCATTGACGGCGCCTCTGCCCTGCTGGACGAAAGCGCCGAAGCCAGCGGCATCTCTTTCACCACGCTGCGCGCGGTGCTGCGGATGGTGGAAGAAAAGGAGCGGCTCGTTCGCATCCTGAATCAATACATCGACGGTCCCGGCCTCACCATCGTCATCGGCCACGAACACTGCTCGCCAGACCTCCGCGCGTTCAGCCTTGTGGCCGCCAGCTACGCCAACGGCCTGCGCGGCGGCACGGTGGGCGTCCTGGGCCCCACCCGTATGCATTACTCGCGCACCATCGCGGTAGTGGACGGCGTGGCCAAGGCCGTCTCCCGCGTGCTGCGCGACAGCATGTAGAAGTCACTCCGCCATGTCCCATAAATCGAAACACAACGAACCACCGGCTGCGACCGCGGCATCCGCCCGGCCAGAAGACATCGAACGCATGGACGAAGAAGGTCCCACGCAGACGATGGATGCGGCGCCGGCTCTGGCCGACGAGATCATCGAGCTTCGCAAGGAGCGCGACGCTCTGCAGGACCGGCTGCTCCGCCAGGTGGCGGAGTTCGACAACTATCGCAAGCGGATCGACCGCGAGCGCAAGGAGTCGTCTGAGTATGCGGCCGCCGATCTTCTGCAGGACATCCTGCCGATTCTGGACGACTTCGAGCGCGCGCTGCAGGTGGACGCTCCGGGGTCGGAGTCCTATCGCCAGGGCCTGGAAATCATCCATCGCGGCCTGCTGGACCTTCTCCGGAAGCGCGGCGTGACCGCCATCGATGCCGTCGGCACCGCCTTCGATCCCCACGTGCATCAAGCCGTGTCCTACGAGGACGCCCCCGACAAGCGGGACGGCGAAGTGATTGCGGAGTTCAGGCGCGGGTTTCGCCTTGGGGATCGCCTGCTTCGCCCTGCCATGGTGAAAGTGGCCAAAGCGTGAGCAAGCGCGATTACTACGAGGTCCTCGGCGTCCCGCGGAGCGCGAGCGACCCGCAGATCAAGACCGCCTACCGCAAGCTGGCGATGGAATGCCATCCCGATCGCAATCCAGGCGATCACGCTGCGGAGGAAAAATTCAAGGAGGCGGCGGAGGCGTACGCCATCCTCTCCGACGCCGACAAGCGCAGCAAGTACGACCGCTTCGGCCACGCCGGCGTGTCATCCCAGGCCGGCGCCGGATTCGATCCGTCCACGTTTGCCGGCTTCGAGGATCTCTTCGGCGGGCTCGGCGACATGTTCGGCTTCGGCGACATGTTCGGCGGAGGCCGCGGCCGCGGAGGCGCCACGCGCGGCTCGCATCTCCGGTACGACCTGAAGATCAGCTTCCTGGAATCGGCCAAAGGCATCGAGACGACGATCAACATCCCCAGGCTCGAGTCATGCGAGAGCTGCCACGGAACCGGATCCGCGCCGGGCAGCGCGCCCGTCACCTGCCCGCAGTGCAAGGGCCACGGACAGGTGCGCTCGCAGCATGGATTCCTGACCGTTGCGCGCACGTGCCCGCAATGCCGGGGAACGGGCAAAGTGATCACGAAGCCCTGCGCCACCTGCAAGGGCGAGGGACGCACGTCCCATCAACGCAAGCTGACCGTGAAGATTCCCGCAGGGATCGCGAGCGGCCAGCAGCTTCGACTGCATGGTGAAGGCGAGGCGGGCACCGGCGGCGGGCCCTCGGGAGATCTGTACGTGTTTGTCGAGGTGGCGGACCATCCTTTCTTCCGTCGCGACGGCAACGACCTGATGTGCGAAGTGCCGCTGAACTTCACCACGCTGGCGCTGGGGGGCACCATCGACGTCCCGATGATCGAGGGCAAAGAGACGCACAAGATTCCTGAAGGCACTCAGTCGGGCACCACCTTCAGAGTGCGAGGCAAGGGCATGCCCGATGTGTCCGGCCGCGGACGCGGCGATCTCTACTTCGCGGTTCAGGCGGTGACGCCGAAGAAGCTGACGCGGGAACAGAAGACGCTGCTGGAACAGCTGGCGAAGGCGCTGCCGGCGGACAAATTCGACCCGCGCGCTCCGCAGATCGCCGAGGAAGAAAAAGGGATCTTCGACAAGGTCAAAGATATTTTTGGCTAAATCCTGGCCGGCGCTGGACGTCCATGTGCCGGACTGCGACGCTCATCTCAAAGATCTCGTATTGGCGGAGCTGGACGATTACCATCCCACCGCCATTCAGGAACCCGACGACAAGCCGCAGCTCAGGGCATTCTTCGCCACCGCCGCGGCGCGCGACCAGGCCGCCCACGCGTTGGCCGCAGCATTCGGCAGCCACCTGTTCGTCGAGCCGGTGGACGTGAATGACGAGGACTGGGCGGCGCGGTCGCAGGCCAGCCTGCCGCCCGTCACCGTCGGCCGCATCACAGTGGCCGCTCCCGCCTTCGCGCCGTCCACCTTCACGCCGGCAGACGGCGCTACGGTGGCGCAAGCTCCCCTCCTCGTTGTCATCGAACCTTCCATGGGTTTCGGCACCGGCCACCACGCCACCACGCGGTTGATGCTGGCTGCCTTGCAGCAACTCGATGTCCGGAACCGCACCGTGATCGATGTAGGTTGCGGATCCGGCGTATTGGCAATCGCGTCGGTGCTGCTGGGCGCACGCTTCGCGACCGCAGTGGACAACGACCCGGACGCGCTCAATTCGGCCGGCGAAAACGTCGGTCGAAACGGCGTGGCGGATCACGTCCGGTTGCTCAATGTGGATCTGAAGGATCTCACTGACCCTGCGGACATCGTGCTGGCCAACCTGACCGGCGGTGTGCTGGAGCGCAACGCTCAGAGCCTGACAACGCTCGTGGCCCCGTCAGGGCACCTCGTTGTGAGCGGCGTGATGGACACCGAGTCGAGCGTCATACCCGCGCTGGAACGGTTTCTGCGACTGGAACGCGTGGTCCACGAAGACGAATGGATGTGCGCCCTGTTTTCTAAAAATCCTTCCACACGTACCGCAGCACCGCAATCGCCAATGCACCGGCAGCGTCTGCGCGCAGCACCCGGCGGCCGAGCGTGACCGTCGTGACACCGGCAGCTGCTGCCTGACGGATCTCCTGCGGCTCCCAGCCACCCTCCGGCCCGACGAGGATCGTGGCTTTCGCTGGAACTCGAGTTTCGAGCGATTGCAGCGTAGTGCCCGGCGCTTCGGAGCCCGGCTCGACAAACATCAGGCACAGCTCGTCACATTCCGCCAGGACCCTGGACAGCCCGACAGCCGGATGCACCGGAGGCACTGTTGCCCGGCCGCATTGCTTGACGGATGACACAACCGTCCTGTCCCAGCGATCCTGCCGGCCTCCGGTGCGGAGGGCCGCCTGCGGAACGTCCGTGCGGGCAGTGGACACCGGCCGGATGGCGGACACTCCAAGCATCACCGCGTCGCGGATCACACGGTCCATCTTGTCGCTCTTCAGCAGAGCCTGCGCCAGCGTGATCGCCACGCCCGGCTCCGGGACGGTCTCACGGTGCTCCGTCGCCTTGACGACCACGCGCCGCGGCGAAATCGTCTCTACGCGCGCCAGCGCCTCCTGCCCCGCGCCATCGAATACCGCCACGATGTCGCCGGGTTTCAGGCGCAGCACTTTCGCCAGATGGTGCGCCTCGTCTCGGGGAAGCTCGATGTCCTGATGAAAGTCGAAGCCCGGAGCGTAGAAGCGATGCACGGGGGAATTGTACTGGCTCCGCGCGGCCGATGACGTAGTGTCCGCCTTCAGGCGGGCCTGAGGTCCGGCTAAAGCCGGACACTACGTACCTTGTATACTGCCGCTGGTGTTTTTCAAAGGCCAGACAGTCGGCAAATACAAAATCCTCTCGCCCCTGGGCAGCGGCGGATTCGGCACCGTCTACCTGGCGGAGGATACCTGGATCGACAAGAAAGTCGCCATCAAGGTTCCTCACCGACAGAACGTGGATTTCGGGGATCTCCTCCATGAACCGCGTCTTCTCGCCACGCTGAGCCACCCGAACATCGTGTCGATCCTGACGGCGGAAAAGCAGGACAACATCTTTTTCATCGTGATGGAGTACGTCCCAGGCGAGACGCTGGAGACGATCATCTCCCGCGACGGCACCATCGACCTGCCGCGCGCGCTCGACTACACCTGCCAGATCTGCAACGCGCTGGATCACGCGCACCGCCAGAACGTCATTCACCGCGACCTGCGGCCAGGCAACGTGCTGGTCACCGACGGCGGCATGCTCAAGGTGGCGGATTTCGGCACCTCCCGCTTCATCGAGAAGATGGCGCACGGCACCACCGTGATCGGCAGCCCGCCGTACATGGCGCCGGAGCAGTTTCACGGCAAGGCGGTGCTGGCGTCGGATATCTACTCGCTGGGCGTCACGATGTACCAGATGCTCACCGGCGTGATGCCCTACAACACGCCGACGCCGCAGGATCTGGAAAAACTGATGCGCGGCGACTTCGTCTCCGCGCCGCGGGAGCGCAATCCCAGAATCCCCAAGCGCATCAACGACATCGTGCTGGCGGCCATCGCGCCCGACGTGACGAAACGCTACCAGCGCGCGGGCGACCTCCTGGCCGACCTGCTGGCGGCCCGTCCAAAGGCCGCAGCCGCACCGAAGGCGCAAGCCGCCGCGCACACCGCACCCACGGCCGTTGCCACGCCACCCGAAAATCCCCAGGACATCCAGAGCCGCCTCCGTGCCCGCGAAACTCCTGTGCCCCGCTTCTGCTGGCATTGCCGCAAACCGCTGCACGCGCGCTCCGCGCGCTGCCCGTTTTGTGGCGAAGCACAGTAGGTGCTAAGCTTTTTTGAAGGAGAGTAGTACCCATGGCTTTTGCGGGCACGGGCAAGATCTGGATGAACGGGAAATTCGTGGACTGGGCGGATGCCAAGATCCACGTCGCGTCCCATGTCATTCACTACGGCAGCGCCGTTTTCGAGGGAACGCGCTGCTACGACACCAAGAAGGGCGCCGCGGTCCTCCAGCTTGAGTCGCACATCAAGCGCCTTCTGGCGTCGGCCAAGATCTACCGCATGGACGCGCCCTATTCGCAATCACAACTCGAGGCGGCGGTCCTCGACACGATCCGCGTCAACAATTTCAAGGCCTGCTACGTCCGGCCGCTGATGTACCGCGGTTACAACACGCTCGGCGTCAACCCGCTGCCGTGCCCCGTGGACATGGCGATCATGGTCTGGGAATGGGGCGCGTATCTGGGCGCGGACGCGCTCGAGAAGGGCGTGGACGTCTGCGTGAGCTCGTGGAATCGCGCGGCGCCCAACACCTTCCCCGCCATGTCCAAGACCACCGGCAACTACGCCAACGCGGCGCTGATCCGGATGGAAGCCGAGTCAAACGGCTACAGCGAAGGGATCGCGCTGGACACCTTCGGCTACGTCAGCGAGGGCAGCGGCGAGAACGTCTTCGTGGTCCGCAACGGCGTGATCTACACGCCGCCGCTCGCCGCCTCGATCCTGCCCGGCATCACGCGCGACATGATCATTCAGGTGTCCGCGGATCTCGGATATGAGGTGCGCGAGGACGTCATGCCGCGAGAGATGCTGTATGTGGCGGACGAGCTGTTCTTCGCAGGCACGGCCGTGGAAATCACACCCGTCCGGTCGGTGGACAAGATCGTGGTAGGGAGCGGCCGGCGGGGTCCCGTGACCGAAGCCATCCAGCGGCGGTTCCTGGGGATCATCAACGGCGACAGTCCGGACACCCACGGCTGGCTCACCTACCTGGACGAGGCGCGCTCCAGGCCTCAGCCGGTAGCCGCCGGCGCCAAAGCCCGCTAATAGAACCTCTCACTCAGGCCGATAAAGCAGAGAGCACAGAGAGAGCAGAGAGCAAAGAGCAAAGAGCAAAGAGCAGAGAGCAAAGAGCAGAGAGCAGAAAGGCCACTTTCTGGCTTCGCTCTTTGCTCTGTTGCTCTTTGCTCTCTGCCCCATAACTGACCATGAACATTGACGATCTGCTACGGGCCGCGGTCGGCCAGGGCGCCTCAGACCTGCACCTGAAAGTGGGGGCGCATCCCATGATGCGCATCAGCGGGGCGCTGGTCCCGCTCGAGGAGGCGAAGCGCCTGGACAACCAGGACACGCTCTCAATGGGCTCCAGCGTCATGTCTCCGGCGCAGCGCGAGAAATTCCAGGAGACGCAGGAAATCGACCTCGCATACAGCGTGGCCGGCCTTGGCCGCTTCCGCTGCAACGTGTTTCAGCAGCGCGGCACCATGGCCATGGTGCTTCGCGTCATTCCCACTCGCATCCTCACGGTGGACGACCTGCTGCTCCCGCCCGTCCTGCGGAATATCTGCGAGGAAGAGCGCGGCCTGGTGCTGGTGACCGGCACGACGGGCAGCGGCAAGAGCACCACCCTGGCCGCCATGATCGACCACATCAACAACTCGCGATGCTCGCACGTGATGACGGTGGAAGACCCCATCGAGTTCCTGCACCGCGACAGCCGGTCCATCGTGAATCAGCGGGAAGTGGCGGTGGACACCAAGTCGTTCGCCCACGCGCTCCGGAGCGCGCTGCGCCAGGATCCGGACGTCATCCTGGTGGGCGAAATGCGGGACTTCGAGACCATTGAGACCGGCCTGATGGCGGCTGAAACCGGCCATCTGGTGTTCTCGACGCTCCACACGCTGGACGCCACCGAAACCATCAACCGGATCATCGCCGTGTTCCCGCCGCATCAACAAAAACAGGTCCGCCTGCAGCTGGCGGCAGTCCTGAAAGGCGTCATCTCCCAGCGCCTGATTCCCCGTGCGGACCAGCAGGGCCGCGTGCCGGCCGTGGAAGTGCTGGTGGCCACCGCCTTCATCCGGGACTGCATCGTCGACAAGGAAAAGACGCACCTCATCCAGGGCGCCATTGCCTCGGGCACGTCGCAGTACGGCATGCAGACGTTCGACCAGTCGATCTTCGGCCTGTTCCAGCAGGGCCTGGTCTCCTACGAAGAGGCGCTACGCTGGGCGTCGAACATCGACGAGTTCAAGCTGAAGGTGCAGGGCATCTCCACCACGGCGGACACCGCGCGAGACGAAATGGCCAGAAGCGTGATTGGCGGCGCCGCCGAGACCGTGCCCGGACTCACCAGATTCGGCGCATAGCGCCGGGCGGAGCCGTGAAGAAGCCGCGCCCGCTGGAAGATCCCGACTCCGACAAAGCCGCCTATTTTCTTGCGCTCCGCTGGCTCTCCGGGCGCGAGCTGTCCGAAGGACAGGTGCGCGAGCGGCTGGACCGCCGGGGATACACGCCGCGGGCGGTGGGCACAGCGGTCGAGCGGCTGAAACAGAACCACACGATCGACGATCGACGAACAGCCGTCGCCGCGGCCCGCACGGAAGCGAAGATTCGACGGCGAGGCCCGCGGCGGATCATGGGACGCCTGATCGCCATGCGCATCCACCGCGACGTTGCCAGGGACGTGGTAACCGAGCTGTTCGGCGAAACCGACGAACAGGAGCTGCTGGAACAGACGCTGGACAGGCGCCTCCGCGGTAACACCGCCAGGCTGAAGGACCCCGATGAACGGCGCAAACTCCTCAGCTACCTCGTGCGCCAGGGCTTCTCCGCATCCGCAGCCTCCGGTCTGATTCGGAAGAGGTCCCGGGAGAAGTAGAATAAATCGACATGACGTCGAACGAGACACGCGCTGCTTTTCTCAGGTACTTCGAACAACACGGCCACCGGATCGTGCCCAGCTCATCGCTGGTGCCCGAGGACGATCCCACCCTGCTCTTCACCAACGCGGGGATGAATCAGTTCAAGGACCTGTTTCTGGGCAAGGAAAAACGCGAGTACACCCGCGCGACGACCAGCCAGAAGTGCATGCGCGTGAGCGGCAAGCACAATGACCTGGAGAACGTCGGGCCGTCGCCGAGTCATCACACGTTTTTCCAGATGCTGGGCAACTTCTCCTTCGGCGACTACTTCAAGAAGGACGCAATCGGGTTTGCCTGGGAAGTGCTGACCGATGTCTTCAGAATCCCTCCCGAAAGGCTCTTTGTCACGGTCTTCCGCGGCGAAGACGGGATCCCCAGGGATGATGAGGCCCGCGAGCACTGGCTGAAGCTGATCTCGCCGGATCGCCTCTCCGAACTGGGCGCCGGGGACAACTTCTGGCAGATGGGCGAAACGGGCCCGTGCGGACGCTGTTCGGAGATCTACTACTTCCGCGGCAACCAGATTCCCTGTCCCGAGCCGGTGTGCCGCGGCGTGGAGTGCAGCTGCAGCCGTTACATCGAAATCTGGAACAACGTGTTCATGGAGTTCGATCGGCAAGCCGGCGGCCGCCTCGAGCCGCTGCCCGCGCCGTCCATCGACACCGGCATGGGCCTGGAGCGGCTCTGCGCCGTGCTGCAGGGCGTGGAGTCGAACTACGACACCGACATGTTCACGCCGATCCTGGCGGCCATCGGCAAGCGGGCCGGCGTTTCGTACGACCGATCCATGAGCCACTCCGACATCTCCATGCGCGTGGTCGCCGACCACCTGCGCGCCATGACGTTCCTCATCGCGGACGGCGTCATGCCGTCGAACGAGAAGCGCGGGTACGCGCTCCGCAAGATCATGCGCCGGGCGATGCGTCACGGCATGAAGCTGGGCGTCACCGATCCGTTTCTCCACCAGCTCGTGGACGTGGTGGTGCGAGAAATGGGCGATGCGTATCCCGAGCTGAAGGCCAACCGCGACGCCGTGAAGAACGTGATCCTGGGCGAGGAAGAACGCTTCGGCGCCGTGCTGTCCGGCGGACTTCCGAGGCTGGAGGAGGTCATCGAGCGCGCAGCGGCAGCCCGGCATCCGGTGCCCGGCGAGGACGCCTTCAAACTGTACGACACGTTCGGCATGCCGCTCGATTTCATCGAGGATCTCGCCGGCGAGCGCGGAATTGCCGTGGATCAGGCCGGCTTCGAGCAGGCGATGGAAGCCCAGCGCGAGAAAGCCCGCGCGAAGAGCGCCTTCGAGGGGAAGAAAGGCGCGGAGTTCACCTTCGCGTCGCCGCAGTCGCAGCAAAGTCTGAGCGCAACGGGCGACCGGTTCGAGGGCTATACCACGACAACCGTGAAGGGCACGCCCGTCGTGGCGCTGTTCGACAGGAATCGCCGGCAGGTCAGCGAGCTGGCCGAGGGAACCGAAGGCTTCGCGGCGCTCGGGAGCACGCCGTTCTACGTCGAGTCGGGCGGACAGGTGTCAGACGTGGGCGAGATTCGCGACGATGCCACCGGAGGCTCGGCGCGAGTGGAGGGAATGGCGAGGATCTCCGCGGGGTGGCCGCGGCTGCATCGCGTCCACCTCACGCACGGCTCCCTTCACGAGCGCGATCTGATCACGGCAGAAGTGGACGAAGCTACGCGGGACTCGACGCGCCGGAATCACACCGCCACTCACCTCCTCCATGCCTCGCTGCGGAAGGTCCTTGGAACGCACGTGAAGCAGGCGGGCTCGCTCGTGGCGCCTGAGCGGCTGCGATTCGATTTCGTCCATCCACACGCGGTGACGAAAGAACAGATTCTCGAGATCGAACGTCTGGTCAACGAGCAGATCTATCGCAACGCACCGGTGATCACCGAGGAACGATCCACGCAGGACGCCATCGCGTCCGGCGCCATGGCGCTGTTCGGGGAGAAGTACGGGGAGAAGGTGCGCGTGGTATCCATCCCGGGCTTCAGCATGGAGCTGTGCGGCGGCACGCATTGCCGCGCCACGGGCGACATCGGATTCTTTGCGATCACGTCGGAAGGCGGCGTTGCGGCAGGAGTCCGACGCATCGAGGCGGTGACGGGAGCGGCCGCCGTTCGGGAGCATCAGTCCATGCGCGCCGCGCTGGAAGACGTGTTGGCGGCGCTGGGCACCACACCGGATCGCGCTGCTAGTGGCGTGCAGCAGCTGCAGGCTGAAACAAAGCGGCTGGGCCGCGAAATCAGCAAGCTCAAAGTGGAGGGCGCCCGCGGTCCGCAGGCCCAGGCATCGGGAGGTGTCGAAGAGGCATCCGTCGGCGCCGCGACGTTTGTGGCGCAGCGGGTGTCCGATCTGGGCAAAGACGAGATTCGCCGGCTGGCCGATGCCCATCGCGACCGCATCAAGAGCGGCGTGGTGCTGATTGGATCCGCGAGCGATGGCCGTGTGTCTCTGGTGGCGGCAGTCACCAAAGATCTGGTGTCGAAGGTGCACGCCGGCCAGCTGGTCAAGCAACTGGCGCCTATCGTTGGGGGCAGCGGCGGCGGCCGCCCCGATTTCGCGGAAGCCGGCGGCAAGGACAGCGCGAAGCTCTCCGACGCATTCGCGGAAGGGCGAAAGCTGGTGGAACGGCTGCTCGCCCAGCCATAGCGGCGCCCCTTCGCCAGCACCCGATCAACCCGCGCGCCGCCCCTCGCACCCCGCAC
>JADMIO010703238.1_pt1 | contig 44543 bp, 34 predicted proteins | sample 8958161 | NCBI WGS metagenome assembly JADMIO01 (sample SAMN16585339, study PRJNA669376) | soil metagenome | isolation source: Crop rotation soil | place: USA: Cullars Rotation, Alabama | collected 2011
CCGCGACTTCAAGTCACGTGAATTCCAAGCTTCGGATCCCACTGTGCTGGAAAGGGAGTCCGACAGCGTCTTCTAATACCGATCCCGGCGCGACGCGGCCAGGAATCCAATCAACAGCCCGATCGCGGCAACCGCCCCGACCGTCTTCATCGGATGCGAGCGGATCGTGCTGGTGGTCTGCTTCAGCGTGCGACGCGCGACGAGCGCCGCATCTCCAGACAGCGCGCCGAGCGCACTCCCGGCCGTATCGAGCGTGCTCGACACCTGCTGGCGAAGACCCGAGGTCAGCTCGCGGCCCGAGACTTTGCGCGCGCGCGAGATCAGATCCTGCAGGTCGTCCAGTACGTTGTTGAAGCGATCGTGTGCGTTGCTCGAGGCATCCGAGAGCCGGCTGGCGCCTTGCATCGCGCCATCACGGACCGTGTCTGCCGCGCTTCCCGCGCGGTGACGAAGTGCAGAAACTGCGAGGTTTGCAATCGTGCCCATTTTCAGTGTCCTCTCATGAATCGTTGGGATCGGCGGACCAAACCACGGTCCGCAACTCCGAAGTCTCGTGCAATGTGCGTGCCACGCTACAGCGCCACTCGCAATTCACGCCGAGACCGCGAGTGACGCAGCAGAATGCGGACGCGGATCGCTCACGCGCAGCGAGCGCCGGCGACTTCGCGTGTGCAACGCCGACAACAATCGTCGCCATATCGACCGCATCGCGCCGCAGCGTCGGGAAATGCCATCCGTGCGATGGGACGATTCCTACCAGACTTCGGGAAGCTGTTTTGCAGACGCCGTGGGCATGATCGGGAGATAGTCGCGAGTCCGGTCCGGTTCCTCGTCGCGGTTGAACCGAGCGGTTTCGCGCGGGTGCAATGCGATGGGACCTATAATCGTCGAACGGCTACCGGCAGCATCAGCCTGCCGACCGGAATGCGCAACGTTGCGCGGTGGAAGATGGCTTCATGAACTCGACCGATGCGATGAACACGATGGATGCGCGAGCTCCGGAACACGGCATGGAACGCGGCTCGGATCACGGCGAAGCACAAAGCGTTCGTTCTCCGGCGATCCACGCCGACGAGCTGAGCGCGCTTGCTTCACATCTGCAGCGCAGTCACGAGGAACAGAATCGCCAGCTCGCCCGCGAACTGCACGACGAGCTGGGCTCCCTCCTGACCGCTGCCAAGCTCGACATCACGTTCATCAAGTCGAAATGCGCGAAGACCGCGCCTGAACTGGTCGCCAAATGCGAACGCATCGCATCGATGATCGACCAGGCTGCGGCACTGAAGCGCCGGATCATCGACCAGCTCCGCCCGTCGACGCTGGACATGCTGGGACTTTCGGCGGCACTTCGCGAACTGGTCGACAATTTCTCCTCGGCCAGCGGCATCGCAACCACCGTCGAAATCGATGACGACAACGTAGCACCACAGCCGGCGCTGGTCATCTATCGCGTCGTCGAGACCGCCCTCGCGCACATCAGGGACAGCGCGCACGCAACGAACATCGGGGTGACGATCGCGCGGCGTGGCGGCAACGACATCGTTACGCTGCGCATCGTCGACGATGGCGACGTCACCGACGCCGCGTCCCATTCGCAGCCAGGAGGCATCGCGCTGGCCGGCATTCGACAACGCATCGTCACCATCGGTGGACAGGTGTCGTTCACGGGCGCGCCGGGCCGGGGCAGCACGATCCACGCCGAATTGCCGAACGCCCCTGCCGCGACGTAGTGCCAGGCCGCATTTGTAGGACGCCACCGAACCCGGCGTCAGCGGTACCGTGAACTGCGATCGGCGGCGCCCCACGGTCCCGATCGCCAGAGTCGAAATCGGAACGTCCGCGAGTGCATTTCGGGAAATTCGAATGCCTGACGACAGTGCAACGGCGCGCTTCTCCAGAGTGAATGACGGAATCCCCGTGCGCTGGCACGGGTGTTGCAACATGGGAAGGGCTGGGTGAAGCACGCCCGCTTGTCAACACCAACGGAGAGTAAAAATGAAACCATTCGTCAATACCATCAAAGTGATCGCAGCTACGCTCGCGTTGTCGTTCGCAGTGGGCGCCTGCAACACCGTTGCCGGCGTCGGCAAGGACGTCGAGAAGGGTGGCCAGAAGATCGAGAACGCAGCCGACAAGGCGCGGCCTTAATTGACACAGCCTGATTCCAGGCTACCGGGAAAGAGGGGCAAATCGCCCCTCTTTTCTTATCTGCGTCCGGCAACGCCACGCGCGTCGCTGGGCGCTGCCGCGCGTGCGCTGCTCCGTGCGGAGCCGCCGCAGGCGAAGCAGGACTCCTGGCTCGAGTCCCTTGCCGACATACGCATCGTCCTCATCATCATCGGGACGCTCGCATTGATCGCCTTCCTTCATTATGCGAAGGACTTCCTGATTCCGATCGTCGCCGCGCTGATCATTGCCGCGTGCCTGAGCCCGGTCAACGATCACATCCGGCGCGTCGTCCCATCCGATACGGCTTCGTCGGCAGCGACGATACTGGCGACATTGATCGCGCTCGGCGGTGCCGTATACGTGGTCAGCGATGACGTCACGCTGGCACTCGAGCAACTGCCGGAGATGTCGCGGCAGCTGAAAACCAAGATGAGCGTCGAACGGTCGGATTCCAATCCGGTGAAGAAGATCGCCGAGGCGGCGCAGAACCTCGAAGACGCGGCAAGCACGATGAGCGGGCCGCCCGACGCACACGCGCGCGCGGCCGCCGCGGCCAAGCCCGAGCCGCCCGCCCCTCGCCCGACGTGGCTCCGCACGCAACTGCTGCTGGGGTCGACGACGCTGATCCAGGGACTCGTGCAGCTGTCGCTCGCGTTCCTGATCGCGTTCTTCATCCTGGCGTCCGGTCCGGTGCTGAGGCGGAAGATGTTTCGCGCCGCCGGCACCCATCGCCGTCACCGGCTGCGCTTTCGCCGGATCCTCGACCAGTCATGTCACCAGGTGCGCATGTACGTAGTGATCGTGCTGGTGACCAACGTGGCGATCGGCCTGGCGGCGTGGCCGGCGTTCCACGCCATGGGATTCGAGCATGCCGGATTGTGGGCAATCTACGCCGGCGTGCTGCATATCGTGCCGTACGTGGGATCACTCGCGCTGGCGGCGTCGGCGGCGATGTTTCATTACGTTACGTCTCCGGACGTGCTTCGGTCGGCGACGTTCGGGCTGATCATCCTGGTGCTCGCGTCGCTGATCGGGACGCTGCTTCCGACCTGGCTCCAGAGCCGCACGTCGCGGATGAACCAGGTGATCGTGTTCATCGGAATCATGTTCTGGGGTTGGATGTGGGGACTGTGGGGTCTCTTCCTCGGTGCCCCCATCGTGGTCATCATCAAGGTGATCTGCGACAACGTGTCTTCGCTGCGCGGCACTGCGCGGCTGATGGGAGACTGAGCCAGACGTTGTAGCTTTCCGGTGCTGAAAGCCCGATCGTCCAGTAGGAGTTGTCCTACAGGGGTTTAGGATTGGAACGATTGGGCAACACTCCCCGCCGTCCTACACTGGCGGGGTCGGGTCAAACTCGTTGACCTGAATGGGAGGCTTCTTGTCAGAGACCGTTGAGGTGCTGAAGGCGCCGGGCCACGCCGGTCCGGCTGCGGCTACGGCTGCCGACGCCGAAGCGAAGGCTGCCGACGTCGGCCAGGCCGGAGCAGCGGGTCGCGCGGGGGCCGACGCAACCGCTCGGCGTCACGGCAAGCTCTTGCAGTTGCACTCACTGGCGCAGTCGCGCGCCGCCGTCGTCGCACCGCCGCGCTTCGGCCTGCTGATCGGCGAATCGCCGGCGATGAAGTCTCTGTTCGAGACGATCGAGCGGGTTGCGCCGACCAGCACCACGGTGCTGATCGTCGGCGAGAGTGGCAGCGGCAAGGAGCTGGTCGCGCAGACCATCCACGAGCGGAGCAGCCGGCGTGACGGACCGTTCCTCGCGCTCAATTGCGGCGCCATCCCCGCCAATCTGATCGAAGCGGAGCTCTTCGGCCACGAAAAAGGATCGTTCACCGGCGCCAATCGCCTGCACAAGGGTTACTTCGAGCGCGCCAACGGCGGTACGCTATTCCTGGACGAGATCACCGAGATGCCAATCGATCTCCAGGTTCGGCTGCTCCGCGTCCTCGAAACCGGGAAGTTCTTCCGCGTGGGCGGAAGCGGCGAGGTTCCGACCGATGTGCGCATCCTCGCCGCGTCCAATCGGGATCCACGGCAGGCCATTGCCGAGGGCCGCATCCGCGAGGACCTCATCTACCGGCTGTCGACGTTCCCGATCCGGGTGCCGCCGCTTCGCGAGCGCGCCGACGACGCCGTCCTGCTCGCCCACGTGTTCGTAGAGCAGTTCAACGATGAGCACGGCACCGACAAGGTCCTGTCGGCGGCCGCCGAAGACCGGATCCGCACAGCCGTCTGGCGCGGAAATGTCCGCGAGCTTCGCAACGTCGTGCAGCGCGCATTCATCATGTCCGACGACTGGATCCAGGTCGACGATGCCTGCGGACTGCCGATCGTCGCCAGCGGCGCGATGTCCACCGGCCTTTCCGATGCGTCGGTCAATTTCGACGGCGCCCGCATCACGATCGAGATCGGCGCCACGCTGGCCGAAATCGAGCGCCAATGCATTTTGTCCACCCTCGCCTATTGCCGCGAGAACAAGCGCGAAGCCGCGAAAATATTGGGGATGAGCCTGAAAACACTCTACACACGCCTTGCGCTGTACAAGGGGCTGCAACGTTCAACAACATCGGAAATTCGTTCGGGAGGCGATAGATGATCCGGGTTCTCATAGCGGACGATCACGCGATCGTGCGCGCAGGTTTCAAGCAGTTCATCTCCGAGGAAAGCGACATGGAGGTGCTCGAGGCGGGGTCGGGGCGCGAAGCGATGGACATCGCCCGCAAGAAGGCCTGCGACGTCATCCTGCTCGACATCAGCATGCCGGGCCAGAGCGGCGTCGACACGCTGCGTGCGATCAAGGAGGGCCAGCCGGACATGCCGATCCTGATCCTCTCCGCCTATCCGGAGCAGCAATATGCTCTGACGCTCTTCAAGATGGGCGCCAACGGCTACCTGCGGAAGGACTGCGAGCCCGCCGACCTAATCAAGGCGATCCGCACCGTCGTCAATGGCCGCAAGTACATCAGCCCGACGGTGGGCGAGATCCTCGCCGAGACGATCGACACCCCAGGCGATGCGCCACTGCATGCTCAGCTGTCGGATCGGGAATTCCAGGTGTTCTTCCGCCTGGCCAAGGGCGAGAGCGTGTCGAGCATCGCGCAAACACTCTTCCTGTCGGTGAAGACGGTGAGCACGTATCGGACGCGCGTCCTGGAAAAGATGCACCTGCAATCGAACAGCGACCTGACGTACTACGCGCTCAAGGCCGGCCTGCTCGACTGACGCGTCAACGGGATGTCAGCGCTCGTGCTTCTGCAACCTCTTCAGGCCTCGCCCGCTCTCGGGCGGTTGGCCGCGCGCTCGTCGATCAGCTCGAGGAGCCGGCCATGGTCGCTGGTCTTGTCGAGGAAGTGGTCGGCACCGCGGGCCATCGCATGCCGCTTGAGCTCGGCGCCGACGTGGTTGCTGAAGAGCACGACCAGCGGGCGCGGCCGACCCTTTCCGGGGGACGCTGCCCGAACTGCATCGAGCACGTCGAAACCGGTTCCCTCGTGCAGCTGGAGATCGGCAACCACCACGTCGGGCGCGGTCAGCATGATCGCCGCGATCGCTTCGCGCGCCGTTCCGGCCGAGCCGCAGACCGTGCGGCGCCCTCCGTCCTCGATCAGTTCGGAGAGCACTTCCACGACGTGCACTGCATCGTCGGCAATGAATACTTTGATGGGATCCATGAGCATGTATGCCCCGCTGTTCTACAGGGGGTCGTTATTCGAATACGTTTTAACGTCCCGCGCCAAATTACGCAATCGGGAGAAACACTCCCTTTGGTTCCGCTCGGCTCTTGTCCGTTCAACGGAGGGGGTTGCCCGATGAACGGAACCGAACTGAGTGCCCGGTCGTCTGCAGGCGCTGACGGCGCGTCATCGACCGCCACCGCCGATGCCGATTACTACCGCCGGCTGCTGGACCGGCTCGTCTCGATGCTCTCGCACGACCTGCGTACCCCCCTGTCGGCCATCTCCGGCTGGGTGTTCCTGCTCGAATCGGACAAGCTCGATGCGGCCGGCCGGAAGCGCGCGGTCGACAAGATCCGCGCGAATGTCGACGACGAAGTGCGCTTGATCGACGACATGCAGGCGCTTGTACGCGTCAAGGCAGGCACGCTGACAGCAGAGATCGCGCCGGTCGCCGTCGACGATGTCCTCGGTGCGGCGATCGAAAAAACGCAGAGGGCCGCAGCCGCCAAGTCGTTCACCGTCGACGAGGTCAAGGCCGCGGATCGACCGGCCTTAATCGTCAGCGCCGATGCCGGGCGGCTGCAGCGCGCGTTCGAGCTCATCATCGAGCGCGCGATCGGTGACGCCCATGGCGCGAGCCCGAAGCTGTCGATCGAAGCGCTGGAAACCGGCAGCAGCGTCGACATCGCGTTTCGCGACAACGGTCGCGGCATTGCCGCCGATGCGCTGCGCTGGGTCCTCGATCCGTTCGGGTCGCCGCCCGACGCCGAGAGCGGATCGCGTCACAACCCCGACCGGTCGCTGTTGATCGCGGCGGCACTCATCGACGCCAACGGGGGACGCTTATCGGTCGAGAGCGAAGGCGAAGGCAACGGCACCGCGATCACCGTTACCCTGCCTCGCGCGAGCTGACCGACGCCAGCCCCACCAGATTCCAGAGGCGATGCCATGCGAATGCAGGCGTCGCGAACAAGCAACGAAAAGGAGTTCCCGATGAACGACGTGCTCGAACACGGACATATTCGCGCGGCCGAAGGCGATGCCAAATTCAGCGAAGTCAACTACGTCATGAAGGAGCTCCTGGGCGCGTTGTCGGCGCTCAAGAAGGGCGACAGCTCGGTGCGGTTGCCGATCGACTGGACCGGCCTCTCGGGCAAGCTCTCGGAGACCTTCAACGAGGTCGTCGAGCTGAACGAAGCGATGGCGCAGGAGCTCGCGCGCCTCAGGCAGCGCGTCGGCAAGGAAGGCAAACTGAAGCAGCGCGCATCGCTCGGCGAATGCAAGGGCTTCTGGAAGGACTCGATCGGGTCGGTGAACGCGCTAATCGACGACCTGGTGCACCCGACGTCGGAAACGGCGCGCGTGATCGGCGCCGTCGCGCAGGGTGACCTTTCGCAGACGATGGCGCTCGAAGTCGACGATCGGCCGCTCGAGGGCGAGTTCCTCCGCACCGCACAGACGATCAACAAGATGGTCGATCAGCTCGGCTCGTTTGCGTCCGAGGTGACGCGCGTCGCGCGCGAAGTGGGCACCGAAGGCAAGCTGGGCGGCCAGGCGAAGGTCAAGGGCGTTGCCGGCACGTGGAAGGACCTGACCGACTCGGTCAACTCGATGGCCGGCAACCTCACGGGCCAGGTGCGGAATATCGCCGACGTGACGACCGCGGTTGCGAAGGGCGACCTGTCGAAGAAGATCACCGTCGACGTCAAGGGCGAATTCCTGGAGCTCAAGGGCACGATCAACACGATGGTCGACCAGTTGCGCTCGTTCGCGTCCGAAGTGACGCGCGTCGCGCGCGAGGTGGGCACCGAAGGAAAGCTGGGCGGCCAGGCGGTCGTCGAAGGCGTGTCGGGCACGTGGAAGGACCTGACCGACTCGGTCAACTCGATGGCCTCGAACCTGACCGCGCAGGTGCGGAACATCGCGGACGTGACGACTGCCGTTGCCCGGGGCGACCTGTCGCGGAAGATCACCGTCGACGTCAAGGGCGAGATCCTCGAGCTCAAGAACACCGTTAACACGATGGTTGACCAGCTGTCGTCGTTCGGCGCGGAAGTGACGCGGGTTGCGCGCGAGGTGGGCACCGAAGGACGGCTCGGCGGACAGGCCGATGTGCGCGGCGTTGCCGGTACGTGGAAGGACCTGACCGACTCGGTCAACTTCATGGCGTCCAACCTGACTTCGCAGGTGCGCAACATCGCCGAGGTGACGACCGCGGTTGCATCGGGCGACCTCTCGAAGAAGATCACCGTCGACGTGCGCGGCGAGATCTCTGAATTGAAGAACACGATCAACACGATGGTCGACCAGCTGCGTTCGTTCGCGGCGGAAGTGACGCGGGTTGCGCGCGAAGTGGGTACCGAAGGTCGTCTCGGCGGGCAGGCCGACGTCAAGGGCGTCGCCGGCACGTGGAAGGACCTGACCGATTCGGTCAACTCGATGGCATCGAACCTCACCTCCCAGGTGCGCAACATCGCCGACGTGACGACGGCCGTTGCGAAGGGTGACCTCTCGAAGAAGATCACCGTCGACGTGAAGGGCGAAATCCTCGAGCTCAAGAACACCGTCAACACGATGGTCGACCAGTTGTCGTCATTCGCGTCCGAGGTGACGCGCGTTGCGCGCGAAGTAGGGACCGAGGGTCGGCTTGGTGGACAGGCCGACGTGCAGGGTGTCGCCGGCACGTGGAAGGACCTGACCGACTCGGTGAACTCGATGGCCGGCAATTTGACCGGCCAGGTGCGGAACATCGCCGAAGTGACGACCGCGGTTGCAACGGGCGACCTTTCGAAGAAGATCACCGTCGACGTCAAGGGCGAAATCCTCGAGCTCAAGAACACCATCAACACGATGGTCGACCAGTTGCGTTCGTTCGCAGCGGAAGTGACGCGCGTCGCGCGCGAGGTGGGCACCGAAGGAAAACTGGGCGGCCAGGCGGACGTGCAGGGTGTCGCCGGCACGTGGAAGGACCTGACCGACTCGGTCAACTCGATGGCATCGAACCTGACCGCGCAGGTGCGCAACATCGCCAACGTGACGACGGCGGTTGCCAAGGGCGACCTCTCGAAAAAGATCACCGTCGACGTGAAGGGCGAAATCCTCGAGCTTAAAGACACGATCAACACGATGGTCGATCAGCTCTCGTCGTTCGCGGCCGAAGTGACGCGCGTGGCGCGCGAGGTCGGCACCGAAGGCAAGCTCGGCGGACAGGCGCAGGTGCAAGGCGTATCCGGCACGTGGAAGGACCTGACCGACTCCGTGAACTTCATGGCGGGTAACCTCACCTCGCAGGTGCGCGGCATCGCGAAGGTCGTGACCGCGGTGGCTGACGGTGACCTGAAGCAGAAGCTCACCGTGGAAGCGAAGGGCGAGATCGCGGCACTCGCCGACACGATCAACAGCATGATCGACACGCTGGCGATCTTCGCCGAGCAGGTGACGTCGGTTGCGCGCGAGGTCGGCGTCGAAGGCAAGCTGGGCGGCCAGGCAAAGGTGCCCGGTGCATCGGGCACCTGGAAGGGCCTCACCGAGAACGTCAACCAGCTCGCCGAAAACCTGACGACGCAGGTGCGCGCAATCGCCGAAGTGGCAACCGCGGTGACCAAGGGCGACCTGACGCGGTCGATCACCGTTCAGGCGCAGGGCGAAGTCGCGGCGCTCAAGGACACGATCAACGAGATGATCCGCAATCTTGCGGACACCACGCGCAAGAATACCGAGCAGGACTGGCTGAAGACCAACCTCGCCAAGTTCAGCCGGATGCTGCAGGGCCAGAAGGACCTGAAGGCGGTCGGCGGATTGATCCTGTCCGAGCTGGCACCGGTCGTCGCTGCGCAGCAGGCCGAGTTCTACGTGCTCGACGCGATGGCCGCCGAAGGGCCGGGGCTCGTATTGCTCGCGAGCTATGCGTCCGAAGGGCGCAGCGCGCACGGCAAGCGTATCGACCTCGGCGAAGGCCTGGTAGGTCAATGCGCGATCGAGAAGCAGAAGATTTTGCTGTCGAACGTGCCGGAGAACTATCTGCGCGTCGCCTCCGGCCTCGGCGGCTCTGCGCCGCGCAACATCCTCGTGCTGCCGATCATCTTCGAAAGCCAGATCAAGGGCGTGATCGAGCTGGCGTCGTTCGAAGGCTTCCGCGACACGCACCAGGCATTCCTCGAGCAGCTGACCGACTCGCTCGGCATCGTCATCAACACGATCGAGGCGAACTCGCGGACCGTCGACCTGCTGACGCAATCGCAGTCGCTCGCGCACGAGCTTCAGTCGCGGCAGCAGGAATTGCAGACGACGAACGAAGAGCTGCAGGAAAAGGCGCGCCTCCTTGCGCACCAGAACCAGGAAGTCGAGCGGAAGAACCAGGAAGTCGAGCAGGCCCGGCAGGCGCTCGAGGAAAAGGCGCGGCAGCTTGCGCTCACGTCCAAGTACAAGTCCGAGTTCCTGGCCAACATGTCGCACGAATTGCGGACGCCGCTCAACAGCCTGTTGATCCTGTCCGACCAGCTGTGCATGAACAACGACAAGAACCTCACCGCGCGCCAGGTCGAGTTTGCGAAGACGATCCATTCGTCTGGCAACGACCTGCTGATGCTGATCAACGACATTCTCGACCTGTCGAAGATCGAATCGGGCACGGTTGCCGTCGACGTAGGCGAGCTCGCTCTCGAGGAAATGCAGCGCTACGTCGAGCGGACGTTCCGCCACGTCGCGGAATCGAAGGCGGTGCATTTCTCGATCCAGCTCGATCCGCGGCTGCCGAAGTCGCTCTTCACCGACGCGAAGCGGCTGCAGCAGATCATCAAGAACCTGCTGTCGAACGCGTTCAAGTTCACGCACCAGGGCGAAGTATCGCTGTCGATCGGTCCGGCGACCGCGGGCTGGAGCGCAGAGAACGACGACCTGAACCGCGCGCAGGACGTGATCGCGTTCTCGGTTGCAGACACCGGCATCGGCATCCCGGTCGACAAGCAGCAGATCATCTTCGAGGCGTTCCAGCAGGCCGACGGCTCGACGTCGCGCAAGTACGGCGGCACCGGCCTCGGCCTCGCGATCAGCCGCGAGCTGTCGCGGCTGCTACACGGCGAGATCCGGCTGTCGAGCCGGCCGTCGAAGGGTTCGGTGTTCACGCTTTACCTGCCGCAGACGTATGTTGCAACGCCCCGCCCCGCCCGCCGTCCGCCCGATGGCGTCACGTCGGCCGCGGGAGCCGCTCTCGCGAACGCGTCCGTCGCCGAGGCCGATGCAGAAGCCGCGGCGCAGGCAGCGCTCCGACGTGCACGCGCCGATTCGTTGCGGCCCGTCGCCGCGGTGGCACCGGCCGAGCGCTATCCGGATGCGACGCAGTTGAACGTGGCGAATGATGATCGCGGCGCGATCGCGTCGGGCGACCGTGTGCTGCTGATCGTCGAGAACGACCTGTCGTTCGCGCGGTTCCTGCTCGACACCGCGCGCGAAAAGGGATTCAAGGGACTGGTCACCACCGGTGGCGCCTCGGCGCTCGCAATGGTCCGCGATTTCAATCCGTCGGCGATCACGCTCGACCTGCACCTGTCGGACATCGACGGCTGGCGCGTACTGGCAAGGCTCAAGAACGACGTCGTGTCGCGTCATATCCCCGTGTACGTAATCTCGACCGAAGACAGCCGCGACCGCGCATTGTCGGCCGGTGCGCGCGAATTCCTCGCCAAGCCGATCCAGAGCAAGACCGTGCTCGATGCCCTCCTCGAGCGCATCAATGGCTATCTCGGCAAGGCTTCGAAGAAAGTGCTGGTGATCGAGAACGATGGATCGCATATCCGCGAGACGATGGACGGCGTGGCTGGCATCGAGGTGACGACGATCGTGAGCGGCCCTGGGACACGGCCGGCGGGCGCCGCCGGTGGACGTTCCGCCGATGCGTCCACGCGCGATGTGGCAGCCGAAATGGCGCGCGCGATCGCCGACGAGGCGTTCGACTGCGTGGTGATGGATGGCGGACGCCCGGGCATGCAGATGCCCATCGATCGGCTGCACCAGCAGATGCTGCAATCCTCGCTCAACAGCGGCACGCCGCTCGTCGTGCTGCGCAACGCCGTCACGCAGGGTGACGTCGATGCGGGCCGGTTGACGCCGCGGAACGCGATGGTGCGCGAAGTGCACTCGCTGGAGCGGATGCTCGACCAGACGACGCTGCTGCTGCACCAGGGACTGTCGATGCTGCCGGAGAAGCACCGCGGAATCATCAACGACATCTACCTGTCGAACAAGCCGCTCAGCAACCGCAAGGTGCTGATCGTCGACGACGACATCCGCAACATCTTCGCGCTTTCGTCGGTGCTCGAGGAATACGGGATGGACATCTCGTCGGCCGAGAATGGACGCGACGCCATCAACCTCCTCAAGGCAAGGAGCGATATCGATATCGTGCTGATGGACATCATGATGCCGGAGATGGACGGGCTCGATACGATGAAGGAGATCCGCAAGATCGAATCCTGCCGCAGCCTGCCGATCGTCGCGGTGACCGCGAAGGCAATGGTCGGCGACCGCGAGCGCTGCATCGAGGCCGGCGCGTGGGATTACCTGTCGAAGCCGGTGGACCGCGAACAGTTGCTCGGCGTGCTGCGCGCATGGTTGCAGCGATGATCGCGGTGTCGCGCGACGTGCGCGCCACGCGAGGGTGCCGCCGGTGATGTCTTCCCACGGGCAGGACGGCAACGAATCGCACGCGAGCGGCGCGCCACCACCGGCGTCGAGTATCGCGACCGCTGCAGATCCGGCCGCGGCGTCGGCGGGTCGCGCGCCGCTGTCGCGCGCGAACATCCTGATCGTCGACGATCGCCCGGACAAGCTGCTGGTCTTCCGGACGATCCTCGAGGATCTCGGACAGAACATCGTGTCGCTGCAGTCCGGCGAAGAAGCGCTGCGCTGGCTGCTCGACAATGAGGCGGCGGTGATCCTGCTCGACGTCAACATGCCGGGCATGGATGGCTTCGAAACGGCCGAGCTGATCCGGGCCCGACGCCGATCTGCGCACACGCCGATCATCTTCATCACCGCGCATGCCGACGAGATCCTGTCGGCGCGGGGGTATTCGCTCGGCGCGGTCGATTACCTGCTGTCGCCGGCCCAACCGAACGTGCTGCGCAGCAAGGTATCCGCGTTCGTGCAGCTGTTCGACCTGACGCGGCAGATACGGCGCCAGGCCGACGAACATGTCGCGCTGGTTCGCGAGCAGACCGCGCGGTCGGCGGCCGAGGAATCGACTCGCCGGGCCAACTTCCTGGCGGAAGCGGGTCGCGTGATGATCTCGTCGCTCAATGTCGATGCACTGATGGCCGGCACGACACACCTGCTCGTTCCCGAGCTCGCCGATTTTTGCGCGCTGACCGTCGTGCACGACGGCCAGACGATGAAGCGGATCGGCGCCGCGCCCGGCGTCGACGAAGCGACGATGACGGCCGCGATGACGAGCGATCCGCGGCTGGTCGCGCTGTGCGAAGCGGCGATGACATCGTCGCAGCAGCAACAGTTGTCAGCGGTATCGCCCGACGGAAGCCCGGCATCGCCGTTCACCGAAGTCCTGGTGTTGCCGCTTCTCGCGCGCGGTCAGGTGCACGGCACGCTCGTTCTCGCCATGTGCGGATCGGGCCGCACGTTCGACCTTGCGCAGCTGACGCTGGCGGGTGACGTCGCGTCGCGGGCAGGGCTCGCGCTCGACAATTCGCTGCTGTTCAAGGAGATCCGCGACAACGACCGGCGGAAGGACGAGTTCCTTGCAACGCTGTCGCACGAGCTCCGCAATCCGCTCGCGCCAATGCGCACGGCGATTCACGCGATGCATCTGGCCGGCGGTTGGCCGCAGGGTGGCGACAAGCTGCGTGCGATGCTCGAGCGGCAACTCGATCACCTGACACGCCTGGTGGACGATTTGCTCGACGTGTCCAGGATCACGCGCGGCACGATCCAGCTCCGGCACGAGCGCGTCGACCTCGTGCATAAAGTAACCTACGCCGTCGACAACTGCCGGCAGCAGATCGACAACGCCGGCCATACGCTCAGCTTGTCGCTGCCTCGCGATCCTGTGATTGTCGACGGCGATCGCGTGCGTCTGCAGCAGATCTTCGAGAACCTCATCATCAATGCGTGCCGCTACACCGAACCGGGCGGGTCAATCGATGTCCGGCTCACCGTCGACGACGGACGCGCCCGCGTCTCGATTCGCGATACCGGTGTCGGCATCGCGCCGGAGATGATGCCGCGCATATTCGACATGTTTGCGCAGGCGGACGTCTCGTCCGATCGCACGCGTCACGGACTGGGGATCGGACTCGCGCTCGTTCGCAACCTCGTCCAGCTGCACGGGGGCTCGGTCGACGCACGCAGCGACGGCCTGGGCCACGGCAGCGAATTCACGATCACGCTGCCCGTCTCGATGGACACGCGTGCGACGGTTCATGCCGCCGACACGGAATCAACGGACGCTGTCAACAAGGCCGGCGCGGCGGACGATCGGGAAACCGAATCACGAAACGAACCGTTGCGAATACTCGTCGTCGATGACAACACCGATGCCGCCGAGTCGATGTCGATGTTGCTGGGACTGCTGGGCCATGAGGTGCAGATCGCGCATGACGGCGCCGGTGCGCTGCTGATGGCGGGGACGCTCGCGCCGCAACTGGTGTTCCTCGATATCGGCCTGCCGGGAATGGACGGCTACCAGGTGGCGCAGGCTTTGCGCGAACAGGCGGGCCTCGCCGACGGCAAGTTCATCGCGCTGTCCGGGTACGGCACCGAAAGCGACAAGCGCCGCTCACGCGACGCCGGCTTCGTCGGTCACCTGGTCAAGCCTCTGAACCCGCGCGAGCTGCCCGGGATCATAGCGTCGGCGTTCCCTTCGCGCTGACGTCAGTGCGCGCTCGAGTGCTCGAGCACCTCGAGCAACTCGGACAGGTTTCCTGCTTTCGACAGCACGTGGGTGGCGCCCAGCTCGGAGCAGCGGTCGGCGACGCGACGGCTGTAGTGATTCGTGTAGACGATGCGCGTGGGCGGCGCGTCATCCAGCTGCGACAACCGTGCGAGCAACCCGATGCCGCTGCCCTCGCGCAGGTTGATGTCGATGATTGCGACGTCGGCGTGCGTGGTGGCGATTGCCTTGAATGCGTCTTCCTCGGTCTCGGCGGTGCCGATGACCTGGCGCCCATCGTCCGCGGACGAAAGGACTTCGAGAAGCGACTCGCGAATGATCGGAGAGTCCTCGACGAGGAAAATGCGCTGCATGGACGAGTGTGAGTGGGAGTTCAGCATGGTGGGGGACCGCAGCCTGTCGAAGTTACCGCGTGGCGATCAGATCGCTTGTGGGGTTTCTCCGGGCATTGGCGTGAGAATCGTCCTATGGTTGACGGCGCTTCGACACCGTGCCGGCCGGCGTTGCAGGGATGAATACCCGCGAAATATCGGCAAAGGCACGCTCCAGCCGGCTTGTTGATTAATCCACCCGGCATCGCTTCGACACCCTCATCGTATGCGCGCGTGCATCCGGCATCGACCGGAGGAGCGGTGATAACGGCGTAGGAATCGCCTGATTAACCCGCAGTCTGGCCGAAGGATCCCGTGCGGATCCCGCGCGAATCCCCGTCCATCTTTCCGACCATTCCTACAGTTTCACGGAGTGCCCGCCCACGGCTCGCGCACCGGTGCCACCCTATAGTCGATGCATGAGCTGGCCCCAGAGCACCTTAGCGCCCACGATGCGCCCCGACGACGGGGCAGCGCGCAGCCATGCGCAGGAACGCGCGTATGGGCACCCTTACGACCGCGCGCATGAGCCACGCACGCAAGAGCCACGCACGCAAGAGGCTTCCCGCGAAAATGCTCCGGAGAACGGGGTCCCGCGCGGGCCCGGCCGGATCACGCGTGTTGCACTGCCTCTGCCGATCGAGCCACAGCCGACCGAAACGACCTGCGGCGCAACCTGCCTTCATGCGATGTATCGGTACTGGCACGACGACGAGACGCTCGGCAACGTCATCGACCGGATGCACAGCCTCGAGCACGGCGGCACGTTCGCCGTGTACCTGGCCTGTGACGCCTTGCGCAAGGGTTACAGCGCAACGATCTACACGTACAACCTGCTGGTATTCGATCCGACCTGGTTCGAGCCCGGCGTCGACATCGCCGACCGGCTGTTGCGGCAGCGCGAGACGAAGTCGGACTTTCGTCTCCAGCACGTGACCGAAGCGTATGTGGAATTCCTGCGCCGGGGCGGAGAGCTCAAGCTCGCCGACCTTTCCTGCGACCTGCTGCAGGGCTTTCTCACGCGGAAGATTCCGCTGCTGACGGGGCTCTCGTCGACCTACCTTTATCGAGTTGCGCGGGAGTTCGGACCCAACGACGTGCCGGACGATCTGCGCGGTGGACCGTCCGGGCATTTCGTGGTGATCGCGGGCTTCGACAATTCCAGCAACACGGTGCTGGTAGTCGACCCGTACCAGCCGAATCCGTACACGGCCCACAGCTACTGGATACCCGCCGACCGCCTTATCGGCGCCATCCTGCTGGGGATCGTCACCCACGACGCGAACGTGCTGGTGATCAGCCCGCCCTGACCGGCGTGGCGCGCGTGCATCAAACGAATACTCGAACACGAGAAACAGCGGCAGTACACAACTCATGCATCTCTTCGTAGTCAATCATCCCAACAACTGGCCTTTCGACATTCCGGGAACCACCGCGGTCGCGGCATCGAAATACCTGACCGACACGATTTACACGGTCGACCCCGGCTTGCGCGTGATCAACCTGTGCCGCGCCGGCCGTTACCAGGGCAACGGCTATTACGTCTCCCTGCTGGCCGAGGCGCGCGGTCATGAGCCTCTGCCATCGGTGCGGACGCTCGAGGACGTGCGGTTGCCGGCGATCGTTGCCCGGATCGACGCCGACCTCTCGGAGGATCTGCAGCGCGAGTTTGCCGACGTCGACTCCCCGATGTTCGAGCTCTCCGGCTACTTCGGTCGCGACCCCACCGGCGCGCACGATTCGCTTGCATCGACGATCTTCACCTCGATCGGCGCACCGCTCTTCAGGGCAGTGTTCGAGCGCCGCCCGGACGGATGGAGGCTTGCGTCGCTGAAGCTGATCTCCCCGCTCGAAGTGCCGTCGCAGCACCGAGCCGCGTTGATCGACGCGGCCACGCAATTCGTCAGCGGAAAGAAGTCGCGCCGACGCGCGAGCCATTCGGACCAACGCGAACAGCGTCCCGCGCTCGCAATCCTGCACAACGCCGACGAGCCCGATCCGCCATCGAATGCCATTGCGCTCGACATGCTCCGCGCCGCGGCGGACGAGATCGGCCTGCATTCTGAAATCATCGGCCGGCACGATATCGGGCGATTGCATGAATTCGACGCGCTCTTCATCCGCGACACGACGAACGTCAATCACTACACATACGAATTCGCGCGCCAGGCAGCGGCCGAGGGATTGATCGTCGTCGACGATCCCGATTCGATCGTCAAGTGCACAAACAAGGTGTACCTGAACGAGCTGATGATGCGGCATCGCATACCGACGCCGAAGACGTTGATGGTCCATCGCGGCAACGCGACCCAGATCGTGTCGACGCTCGGCCTTCCGTGCATCCTGAAGGAGCCGGACAGTGCATTCTCGCTTGGCGTGTCGAAGATGAAGACCGAGCACGAAGTGCTGCAGAAGGTCGGGTCGCTCCTCAACGAATCGGAGCTGGTGATCGCGCAGGAATTCCTCCCGACCGACTATGACTGGCGGATCGGCGTGCTCGATGGACGCCCGCTCTATGCATGCAAGTACTTCATGGCTCCCGGGCACTGGCAGGTCGTGAAGCGGGAGCGCAACGCGAAGGTCGGCGAAGGTGCGACCGCGGCGGTGGCATTGAGCGAGGTTCCGTCCAACGTGCTGAAGACCGCAGTCCGTGCGGCGTCCCTGATTGGTGAGGGGCTGTACGGGGTGGACCTCAAGCAGTCCGGCGACCAGTGCTACCTGATCGAAGTGAACGACAACCCCAACATCGATGCCGGCAACGAAGACGGCATCCTCAAGGACGCGCTGTATCGCGAGCTCGCCGGGTACTTCCGGCGCCGCATCGACGAACGGCATGGCGCAAAGGCGCGTGGCGCAACCGGAGCCCCCACATGAACGATCTGTCGATCAAGGCGCTCGGTTATCCGTTCGCATTGAGCAATGCATTGACCAAGCCCTTCCACCCGATGCGGGAAACGGCCGCGACAAGCACGGTCGCGCCGCTGTCGGCGATGGGAATCGAGCTCGAATACATGATCGTCGATCGCGAGACGCTCGATGTGCGCCCGTTCACCGACCAGGTGTTTCGCGACGCCGCGGGCGACCACGTCGATGACATCGATGCGGGCCGCTACGGGTGGTCGAAGGAAGTCGTGCGTCACGTGATCGAGATCAAGAATCCGGAGCCCGTGGCTTCACTCGACGGCATCGCCGCGGGAATGCAGGTCGAGATCGAGAACATGCAGGCTCGGCTCGCCACGCTCGACGCGCGCCTGATGCCGACGGCGATGCATCCGTGGATGGATCCCGCAACCGACAGCCGGATCTGGGACGAGCCGCACAACCGGATCAATCGCGCGTACGCATCGATTTTCGACCTCGCCACGCACGGCTGGGCAAATCTGCAGAGCATGCACATCAACATCGCGTTCGGAAGCGACGACGATTTCGCCGCGGTTCATTCGGCGATCCGCGTGCTGCTGCCGATCATCCCGGGGATTGCCGCCAGCTCGCCTTACGCAAATGGCGCGCGCACCGGCTTCGATGATTACCGACTCGAGGTGTATCGGACGAACGCATCCGGCTTTCCCACCATCACCGGGCACATCATCCCCGAGGTGGTTCGCGATCGCAGCGCGTACGAAGAGCACATCCTGGCGCCGATGTATCGCGCGATCGCACTGCACGATCCCGAGCGCATTCTCCGGTTCGAGTGGCTGAACTCGCGCGGCGCAATTGCCCGTTTCGATCGCAATGCAATCGAGATTCGCGTCACCGACGTGCAGGAGGCGCCGCATGCGGACATCGCCATTGCATCGCTGGTCGTCGGTGCGGTACGGGCGCTCCATGCACAGTCGCTGTCGCAGACAGCGGCGCAGGATGCGCTCGGATCGCGGCATCTCGCGCACATCCTGCTCGACTGCGCCCGTGACGGCCATCGTGCGCGAATCGACGACGCGGCCTATCTCAAGCTCTTCGGCTATCCCACCGATGAATGCAGCGTGTCCGACCTGTGGAAGCACATCTCGACGCTCGAGCCCGTCGTCGGCGAAATCGATCGCAGTCGTTCCGCCACCGCATGCAACTTCCTGTTGGGCCACGGCACCCTTGCGTCGCGGATCGTGCAGGCGGCAGGCGCGGAACCCGACCGTGCGCGGCTGGTCGAGGTGTATCGCGAGCTCTGCGAGTGTCTCGCGCAGGGCCGGTCGTTCGATCCGGGCCCGCGCCAGGCAATTCCCTAGCGAGTCGCCACGCCCCACGGCGCCTGCCCCACGGCGACATCGGCGATCCGCGCATTCTTCGACGTGTCGATTACCGACACCGAGTTCGATCGCCCGTTGGCGACGATCAGGCGGGTGCCGTCTGCGGTGAGCGCCATGTTCCACGGACGCTGGCCGACCGGAACCGTCGCGATCACTGCATTGGTCGAAACGTCGATCACGCTGACCGACGCCGCGCGACCGTTCGACACGTAGACGCGCTCGCCCTTGCTGTCGATGACGACGCCGTTCGAGAACTCGCCGGCGGGAATCGTCGCGATCACCTTGCGCGTCGCAACGTCGATCGCATACACAGTGCTCGCGAGCTCGCAGGCAACGTACGCGCGATGGCCATCCGGCGTGAACGCGATTCCGCGCGGCCGCCTTCCAACTTCGATCACTGCAACCTGCCGGCGCGCATCGACGTCGATCACGTCGACCTGTGCGCCGTCTTCCGCACTCGCATAAATGTATCGCGAATCGGGGCTGAATACCGCGTGCTCCGGATTCCTGCCTTCGGTGCGGATCGTCGATACCACGCGCTCGCTGGCGCGATCGATCAGCAGCACTGCATTGGCGACCTCGCTCGCCACTGCGATCCACCGACCATCGCGCGATATCGACACGCCTTCGGGCGACTCCTGCAGCGCAATCGAGCGCGTAACCGAGCGCTTCGCGGTATCGATGACGAGCAACGCGCTGGATTGCTGGTCACTTGCATAGAGGAGATTTCCATCCGGGGAGAGCACGATGCCTCTTGGGCTTTTCCCGGCAGCAATCGTCGCGACTACCGTCGTAGCATCGACATCGACGACGCTGATCGTGCCGGACTTCTCATTTGGCACGTACGCGATCGACGCGGCGTTGGCCGCGGTGGCGGTGAAGAGCATCATCGACACAGCGAGAAGCCGCAGCACCGCGCGCGAAGAATCGCGCGCAATGATCACCAGGATATGTTTCATAGCCGCACCTTGTTGTTGTCTCCAATGAAGTCCCGCGATGTCGCTCTGTGCAACACGCCGGGGACGCTGACAAGATATTCGATGCGTGCCGATCGTTTCGTGCGATCGCACGCGGTCGATCCGGTGGCAGTGATGGGGGAATCTTGAACAAAAAGCGAATCGGCGACGCCGATCAATCGCTCGCATCGAACGAGGGTGGAATTGCAGTGCGTGTCAGGAGAGGTCGGGCGCTGCTGTCCACTGCAGCGAGACGACTGCCGCTGATGATCGCGGCATCGGCGGCGTTGCTCGTTGCTCCTCTCTCGATTGCGCAAAAGCCCGAAGGCGCGGGTCCGAAATCGGCGCCGACCGCGAAGCCAAGCAAGGCGACCGACACCGCAACGACAGCACCGATCGGCGGCGGCAATCCTCCGGCGTCGGCGAAGGGCGGCATCGCATCGTCGAGCGCCGAAGCCACTGCATCGAGTCTGGCAAAGGGTGTGCCGTCGCAACCCAACAAGTCGCTGAATACCGAGATCGATCCCGGCCAGTGGACGATGTCCGCGCGGAACTACGCGGGATGGCGCTACAGCGAGCTCGACCAGGTCAACGCGGATAACGTGTCGCAGCTCAAGGTGGCGTTCACGTATACGACGGGGCTCGTCCGTGGACATGAGGCGGCGCCGCTGGTGATCGGCGACACGATGTACATCGTCACGCCGTTCCCGAACTACGTCGTCGCGCTCGATCTCACCAAGCCCGAGGCAACGCTCAAGTGGAAGTTCGACCCGAAGCCGGAAGCCGCGTCGCAGGGCGTGGCATGTTGCGATCACGTCAACCGCGGCGCTGCCTATGCCGACGGCCGCATCTTCTTCAACACGCTCGATGGACAGACGATCGCGCTCGATGCAAAGACCGGCGCCGAGTTGTGGCGCGCGAAGCTCGGCGACATCACCAAGGGCGAATCGATGACGATGGCGCCGATCGTCGTCAAGGGCAAGGTGCTGGTGGGCAACTCAGGCGGCGAGTTCGGCGTTCGCGGATGGCTGATCGCGCTCGACGCGGCGACCGGAAAAATCGCGTGGAAGGCATGGAGCACGGGTCCGGACAAGGACGTGCTGATCGGGCCATCGTTCAAGCCGTTCTACAAGGATCACGTCGGCACCGATCTCGGCGTGAAGACATGGCCGCCCGGGCAGTGGAAGATCGGCGGCGGCAACGTGTGGGGCTGGCTCACGTACGACCCGGATCTCGACCTCGTCTACTACGGCACTGCCAATCCCGGCCCCTGGAATCACGAACAGCGTCCGGGCGACAACAAGTGGACGTCGGCGTTGTTCGCGCGGCGGCCCGATACCGGTGAAGCGATCTGGGCGTACCAGATCAATCCGCACGATATGCACGATTACGATGGTGTCAACGAAAACATCCTCGTCGACGGCATCTTCGGCGGAAAGCCGCGCAAGGTGCTGCTGCATGCTGATCGAAACGGCTGGTTGTATGTGATCGATCGCGCAACCGGCGAAGTGGTTTCGGCCAATCCGTTCGCGCGTGTCAATGCCGTGGTCGGCGTCGATCTGGAAACCGGTCGTCCCGGCAACAATCCGCAGAAGGAACCGAAGACCGGTGTCGCCATCCGCGACATCTGCCCTGCTCCGCCCGGCGCAAAGGATTGGCAGCCCTCCGCGTGGTCGCCGAAGACGCGGCTGCTGTACATCCCGCATCAAAACCTGTGCTACGACGTCGAGTCCGCAGCCGTGAGCTACATCGCCGGCACCCCGTACGTGGGCGCCGACGTCAAGATGTACGGTGCGCCGGGACTCACGCGCGGCGCGTTCGCTGCATGGGATCCGGTCGCCGGGAAGAAGGTATGGTCGCTGGGCGAGAACTTCCCGGTGTGGAGCGGCGCGCTCGTTACCGCCGGCGATATTGCGTTCTACGGAACGATGGACGGATGGTTCAAGGCCGTCGATGCGCGCTCGGGCAAGGCGTTGTGGCAGTTCAAGACCGAGTCGGGAATCATCGGGCAGCCGATCACGTATCGCGGCCCCGACGGGAAACAATATGTCGCAGTTCTCTCGGGCGTCGGTGGATGGTCGGGCGCGATCGTCTCGGCGAACCTCGATCCGCGCGACGGCACGGCCGCCGGCGGCTTCGTCAATGCGATGCGCGACCTGGTGCTCGCGACCAAGCGCGGCGGCGCGCTCTACGTGTTCGCCTTGCCATGAAACGTGCTGCGATCGCATCGGTGGCTTTGCTCGCCCTGGCGTTGGCGACGACGCACGTCGCGCTGGCCGATTCAGGCACAACCGCAGCAGACGCGCCCGCCGCATCGGGCATCACCGAGCTCCGCGTCTGCGCCGACCCCGACAACCTGCCCTTCTCGAGAAGCGACGGCGCCGGTTTCGAGAACCGCATCGCGAAGCTCGTTGCCGATGACCTGGGCGTGCCGCTCCGCTATGAATGGTTGCCCGATCGCCGTGCGTTCGTCCGCAAGACGCTCGGCGAGAAACTGTGCGATGTGATCGTCGGCGTGCCCGTCGGATTCGAGCGCGCGATGACGACGAAGCCGTATTACCGCTCGAGCTATGCGCTGGTGCAACGCGTCGGCGACCCGTCTCCGACGATCGACCGCTTCGACGATCCGCGTCTCGCACGGCTCAGGATCGGCGTCCAGCTGATCGGCAATGACCAGGCGCCCTCGCCTCCCGGCATCGTCGTCGCGCGTCGCGGGTGGATCGACAACGTCGAGGGATTCATGCTGAACGATGGTCCGCCGTCGGCCGCGCGGATGGTTGCCGCGCTCGATCGCGGCGACATCGATGTCGCGATGATCTGGGGCCCGCAGGCCGGCTGGTTTGCGAAGAAGAGCACGCGGCCGCTCCGCGTGACGATGGCCGATGCGCCGAATGGACACGATGCGCTCGACGTGCCGTTCGCGTTTTCGATCGCGATGGGCGTGCGCCGCGCGGACGGGGCATTGAAAGCGGTGCTCGATGGCGTCATCGAGCGCCGTCGCGTCGATATCGAGAGAATCCTCGACGCGTTCGCCGTGCCGCGGCTGCCTCTGGAGGCGCGATGACTGCATCGCTCCACACACAGAACGATCCGCAGATGACCTTCGCGTTGCGCGCGATATCGATCGCTGTCGCCCTCTCGGTGGTTGCGCTCGCCGGCTGCGATCGCGAGAAACGCGACTTCACCACGCCCGCGGCTCCGGCCGACCCGAAGATGTCGGAGCGTCTGTCGCCCCTGCAACCCGCGCAGCCGCAACAGACGCCGGTGGCAATCGCGCAGAAGCCCCCGCGCCCGTACGAAGACCAGGCGCGCGACGTCAACGACGGCAAGCGGTTCTATCGCTGGTACAACTGCAACGGCTGCCACGGCGGCGGCGGCGGCGGCGGCATGGGGCCGGCGCTGATGGACAACGAATGGATCTACGGACGCGAGCCCGAGCAGATATTCCAGTCGATCGCGCTCGGGCGTCCGAACGGCATGCCATCGTTCGGCGGCCACATCCCGGATGACCAGTTGTGGAAGCTCGTCGCATACGTGCGATCGATGAGCGGACTGCTGCCTTCCGATGTCGCGCCGGGCCGCAGCGACCAGTTGCTCGGAAGCATTGCGGAGCAGCGACGCAAATCGCGCGATGAAGTCAGGGTGCCGTCGAAATGAACGGATTGCCATCGCTCGCAATGCCACCCTCGCTGCACCACGTGCTCGAGCCGTTCGGCATCCAGGCCGCGCATGTCGCGCGGTACTGGGACCTGATCCTCGGCATGTCGGTCGTGTGGTTCGTCGTGATCATGATTGCGCTGATCGTCGCGCTCCTCAGGGCGCCTCGCGCGGATGGGAGCACGGAGCCCGAATGGCAGGTGACGAAGCGCCCGGAACCGAAGCCGCGCTACTCGGTGCTCGCGGCAACCGGCATATCGACGATCGGCCTCCTCGTCCTGATGGTATCGAGCGTTGCCACCGACCGCGCGATCGCTCGCCTGCCGTTGCAGGATGCGATCCACATCGACGTGACCGCGCATCAATTCTGGTGGGAGGCGCGCTACGACAATCCCGAATTCGAGCGCATCTTCAGCACCGCCAACGAAATTCACATCCCGGTCGGCAAGCCGGTGGTGCTGACACTGAAAGGCGCCGACGTGATTCACAGTTTCTGGGTACCGAGCCTCTCGGGGAAGAAGGACCTGATTCCGGGGCGCGTATCGACGCTGCAGTTGCGCGCCGACACGGCGGGCACGTATCGAGGCCAATGCGCCGAGTTCTGCGGGTATCAGCATGCGTTCATGGCCTTCTACGTGATCGCCGAACCGGTCGAGCAGTTCAACGCATGGGTCGACGGACAGGTGAAGGATGCGCCGGAGCCGTCGGATGCGCTCGTCGCGCGCGGCCGGAAGATCGTCGAATCGGGCACGTGCTCGATGTGTCATCAGATTCGCGGCACCGATGCGCAGGGGCAGACGGCGCCGGATCTCACGCACGTGGCGTCGCGCGCAACGATCGCGGCGGGCACGTTGCCCAACGACGTGCCGCAGCTCACCGCGTGGGTTGCCGATCCGGGAAAGATCAAGCCCGGCGTCAACATGCCCGCGTTCCCGTTCGGCGCTGAGGACCTGCACGCGGTCGTTGCCTATCTCAGGACACTGCAATGAGCGCCCTGGGCACGCCGATCGGCGCACGCACGCCAGGGCCCAAGGACGGCGACCCGACCGGCTCGCCGACGGCGGCCCTGCTCGACCGCACCTGGAGCGATCCGCCAGGTTTCACCGGATGGTTCTCGGCGATCAATCACAAGACCATCGCGCGCCGTTTCATGGTGACGACAATGGCGTTCTTCGTACTGGCCGGCCTCCTCGCCGCGGTGATGCGCATGCAGCTCGCGCATCCCGACAATCGCCTGGTCGGTCCCGATTTCTACAACCAGCTGTTCACGATGCACGGGACGACGATGATGTTCCTGTTCGCCGTTCCCGTGATGCAGGCGGTCGGGATGTATCTCGTGCCGCTGATGGTCGGATCGCGAACCGTTGCGTTCCCGCGGATGAACGCATTCGGCTACTGGATATTCCTCTTCGGCGGCGTGATGCTGTGGGTCGCCTTCGCGCTCGACATCGGACCGGATGCCGGATGGTTTGCATACCCGCCGCTCTCGGGCCCGGATTATTCGCCCGGCAAGCGTGTCGACATGTGGGCGCAGATGATCACGTTCACGGAGCTGTCGGCCCTGGTCGAGGCGGTGGCGCTCATCACCACGGTATTCAAGCTGCGCGCGCCGGGAATGACGCTCAACCGCATCCCGCTCTTCGTGTGGTCGATGCTGGTGGTGTCGTTCATGATCCTGTTCGCGATGCCGGCGGTGATGCTCGGATCGACCGCGCTCATCCTCGACCGCCTGGTGGGAACGCACTTCTACAACCCGGGCGAGAACGGTGACCCTCTGCTGTGGCAGCACCTCTTCTGGTTCTTCGGCCATCCCGAGGTGTACCTGATCTTCATCCCGGCGCTGGGCTTCATGTCGACGATCATCCAGGTGTTCTCGCGGCGACCGGTATTTGGATACACCGCGCTGGTGCTGTCGCTGATCGCAACCGCATTCCTGGGCTTCGGCCTGTGGGTGCACCACATGTTCGCGACCAACGTGCCGGAGCTCGGCAAGAGTTTCTTCACCGCGGCGTCGATGCTCATCGCGATTCCGACCGCAACGCAGATCTTCTGCTGGATCTCGACACTCGCGACCGGGCGCATTCATTGGCGCGTGCCGCTCTGGTTCATCCTCGCCTTCTTTTTCATCCTGATCATCGGCGGGCTCACCGGCCTGATGCTCGCAGCGGTGCCGCTCGACCTGCAGGTGCACGACACGTATTTCGTCGTCGCCCATCTTCACTACGTGCTGATCGGCGGCGCGGTGTTCCCGCTGTTCGGCGCGTTCTACTTCTGGTGGCCCAAGTTCACCGGCCGGATGCTGTCCGAGAAGCTCGGCATGCTGCAGTTCTGGCTATTCTTCATCGGATTCAACGTCGCGTTCTTCCCGATGCACATCCTGGGGCTCCAGGGAATGACGCGGCGGATCTGGACCTACCAGGCGCATACCGGATGGGGCACCTTGAACTTCGTCTCGACGGTCGGCGCGGTGATCGTCGCGTTGAGCGTCCTCGCATTTCTCGTCAACGTTGTGTGGACGATGAAGCGCGGGGTGAAAGCGAGCGCGAATCCATGGGGCGCCGACACGCTCGACTGGTCGGTGTCGTCGCCGCCCCCGCCCTGCAACTACCACGTGATCCCGGTGGTGCACGGACGCGATCCGCTGTGGGAGCCGCGGCACACGCATCTCAACCTGTCGTCGTATACGCACGTCACGGGGCTCGCGGCCGACATGCGCGAAGTGCTGGTAACGACGGCGCTCGAAGCGGTTCCGCAGCGACGCGAGCTGATGCCGACGCCGACACCGGTGCCGTTCTTCGCCGCCGTCGCGGTGACGATTCTCTTCATCGGATCCATCTTCACGCCGTGGGCAGTCGTGTGGGGCGCCATTCCGGTCGCGATCACGCTGACGATGTGGTTCTGGCCGAGCCGCCGCGAGACGGCAAAGAACCGGAAGCTCGAATTGGCGCCGGATCTGTCGAAGGAGGCGTCATGAGCGGCGCCACAGCGGACGCACGCGGCCGACGCGCAGCACCGGACGAGACACGGCATGCGTCACACGACAAGCCCCTCGAAGTCGGCGGACTGCCATCGATCGGATTCGGCGCGCAGGCGCTCACGTGGTGGGGCCTCTGGGGACTGATCGCGATCGAGGGAACCGTGTTCGCCCTCGCAATCGGTGCGTACTTCTACCTCGAAAGCCACGCGACGATCTGGCCCCTCTATTCGCCGCCGCCGGACCTCCTGTGGGGAACGATCAACACCGCGATCCTCCTCATCAGCCTCGTTCCGAACCAGGTCGCAAAGGCAGGCGCCGAGCGAATGGATCTGCGAATGACGCGGCTCGGCATCGTGATGGGTCTCGTGCTGTCGCTCGCATTCCTGACCATTCGCGTGTTCGAGTTCGGCAGCCTCAACTGCCGCTGGGACACCGATGCGTACGGGTCGATCGTGTGGACGCTGCTCGCGCTGCACACGATGCACCTCGTCACCGACGTCTACGATTCAGTCGTTCTCGGCCTGATGTTCTATACCGGTCCGATCGAAGGCAAGCGCTTCGTCGATGCCAGCGAGAATTCCCTCTACTGGTACTTCGTGGTCATCGCGTGGATCCCGATCTACCTGGTGATCTACTGGATGCCGCGATGGCACTGAGCGCAACGATGCCGGCGCCGAAGCGATGAAGATCTTCCTCGCATTGATCGGAACGCCGTTGCTCGCGCTCATCAACCTGAGCGCCGTGTACGCGCTCGCGACGCCGTCGTGCCGCAACCAGACGCAGCTCTGGCTGCACGGCGTCACCGCGACGTCGTTCGTCCTCTGCCTCGTCGCCACGGCGATTGCCTGGATCATGTGGTTCCAGCAGGGCGGGCCGTCCGGCGTCGACAAGGACGAGGCCGGCAACACGTATCGATTCCTGTGCGGACTTTCGTCGATGACCGGGTCGCTGTTCACGCTGGTGGTGCTGGGCCAGTGGATCGTGATCGGAATCCTTTCGCCGTGCATGCAGTGAAGGCAGTGTTGTGGGGACGCGCTGTGAAGACGCGCGCAGCGATGTCCCGCCCGGTTAAAACGCGGGCAACGGCAAGGCGCCCGGCAACGACCTCTGCGGCGATGCTGTTCGTGCTCGCATCGGGCGCGCGCGACGCCTTCTCGCATGCGGGGGTGGAGCATGGTGCCGACACGCAGACCTTGTCCACGTCGCCGACGTCCTCGTGGTTTACCTCGCTCCCCTGGTCGTTCGAGCCATGGGTCGTATGTCTCATGCTTGTCACTGCGCTGCTGTATGCAGCCGGCGTCACGCGGATGTGGCGTCACGCGGGCGCGGGCCGTGGCATCACGCGAATGCAGGCAAGCCTGTTCGCAGCCGGAATGCTGGCGCTCGCCTGCGCGCTGCTATCGCCGCTCGACACGTTCGGCGCGCGCCTTTTCTCCGCCCACATGATCCAGCACGAGCTGCTGATGCTGGTCGCGGCGCCGCTCTTCGTGTTGTCGAGGCCGCTCGCCGCGTGGAGCTGGGCTTTGCCTCATCGATCACGATCGTCGCTGCCGTCGTTCACGCGTAACACCGCCGTAGCCATTCCATGGCATGCAATGACCGCCCCGCTCGGCGCCTGGGTGCTGCACGCGGCCGCGTTGTGGGCCTGGCACCTCCCCGTCCTGATGGCGCTGGCGCTCGAGAACGATGGGTGGCATGCCGCGCAGCACGCAAGCTTCTTCGTGACCGCCCTGCTCTTCTGGTGGTCGACGATCGGCGGCGATGCGCGCGGGTCGAAGCGAAGCGTCGCGTTCCTGTCGCTGTTCACGACGATGATCCACACCGGCGCGCTCGGCGCGTTGCTCACGTTCGCATCGAGCGCGTGGTATCCGGCATACGCGACGACGACCGCGGCGTTCGGAATCGACGCGCTCGACGACCAGCAACTGGGCGGGCTCGTCATGTGGATTCCGGGTGGGGTAGCCTATATCGTCGCTGCACTCGCGATGATCGGCAGGATGCTTGGCCGTGATCACGAAACGCCACACGCAACGACTATCGGGAACACCAACCTCGCCGAAGCGACGCGTGGCACGTCACGCGAAAGACAACGGCCCGCAGCTCCCGCAACCTCATCGAACCTGACTCTTTCCTGACGGACACCCCCGGATGCCCATCCGCTCCAAGCACAAGCGCAAGGCCGGTCACGCGACCGCGCTGTTGCTGGTCGATTTCTTCAACCCACTCGAATTCGCCAAGCCGTCATCGCTCGCGCCATGGGCATTGAAGGCCGCGCGAAATACGCAGCGGCTGAAGGCGCTGGCGGCATCGATGCGCATCCCGTCGATCTACATCAACGACAACTTCGACGAATGGGGCGGGGACTTCTCGCGCGTGATCGAGCGCTGCGCCGAACAGGATGGGCCGGCGCGGCAGATTCTCGAGCTGCTCGCGCCCGCATCCGACGACTACGTGATGACCAAGCCGCGGCACTCGGCGTTCTATGGCACTCCGCTCGAGTTCGTGCTCGAGGAGCTCGGCGTCCGGAACGTGATCGTCACCGGCCTCGAAGCCGACGTCTGCATCTTCTTCACCGCGCAGGACGCATACGTCCGGCAGTTCGCGTTGTGGATACCGGCAAACTGCGTCGGCACAAAGAACGACCGCTATTACAAGACCGCGCTCGAGCACATGCGGCGAAACATCAAGGCAACGACGGCGCCGGTAGGGCGCACGATCGATCTCGAGACTGCGTTTCCGCCGGGCCAAAAGGAACGTCCCCGCCGAGGTTGATCGGCAGGGACGCTTTAGTGCGGTAACCTGGATAAGTGCCGCGTCGCTGCGTGCGGCACGTCATTCGACAGGGAGATGCAGGGTCGGCGAGGCGCAGCGCGCGTTGTGCTCCGCGCCGCACCTTATGCCTTACTCCATCCCCAGCTCCTGCTTCAGCTGGTCGGCACGCTCGCGCATCTGCGCGCCGAGCTCGTCCAGGTCGATCCCCTTGGCCTTCTTGACCAGCGGGAACATCTCGTTTTCCTCTTCCTTGACGTGGTGCTTGACGTACTCGCCCAACACGGTGACCTTGGCGTCGAACAGAGGATCTTCGGGACTCGAATCCTCGATCTGGGCAATCAGGTCCTTGGCGCCGCTGTGTTCGACTTCCGCCTCATCGAGGAGCTCGTCGAGCTCCTTCTCGCCGGCCGCGCGCGCTGCCGGATAGAAGATCTCTTCCTCCACCTGCGTGTGCACGACGAGCTCCCCGGAGATCATCTCGGCGAGCTCTGCCTTGTCCTCGGCCGACATGTCGTCCTTGGTCTTTTCGTACTGGTCGAACATCTTCTCGACCTTCCGGTGATCCTGCTTCAGGAGCTCGAGCGCGTCCTGCTCACCCGCCGCGCTCTTCGAGCGCGATGCGGACGTGGTACGCGACGCGCCCCGCGTTGCTGTCGACGAAGTCGACGATGTCCTGGCTGATGCCATGTTTTTCCCCTTCGGAATTTATGTATTGCGTTATTTCATCGCGCGCAGATAGCTGGTGCGCTGGGTCGTACGCGATGAATGGAAATGGCCGTTGCCCGAGAAGTGCACTTCATCATCGGGAGCGTGCTTGGCGGGACGATGCGGCAGCAGCCGGTCGAACGTCTGCTTGACGACGCCGTAGCACTCGCACGACTGCGCCTCGAGTCCCTCGCGATCGAGCACCGTGATGTGGCCGCGCTTGTAGTCGATGAGGCCTTCGGCGCGGAGCTTGCCCGCGGCGACCGTGACACACTCGCGACGGACGCCGAGCGATGCGCCGATCATCTCGTGCGTCAGCGCCATCTCGTTGCCGATCGAGCGATCGAGCGACAGGAGGAGGCAGCGGCACAGCTGCTGGCGAATCGAGTGATGGCGATTGCAGACGGCGTTCTGCGCGATCTCGACGATCAGTGCCTGCGTGTAGCACAGCAACTGGTGCTGCAGCGGACCCGAGCGATCGAACTGCTGCTTCAGGATGCGCGAGGACAGCCGGTAGCCGTAACCGCCGCATTGCACCTGAGCCAGGCCCGGCATCGTCTCGCCGGCCATGAACTGACCGACGCCGACCATGCCCTCGTTGCCGACGATCGCGACTTCGGCCGATGCGCCGTCTTCCATGTCATAGATCAGCGACACGATGGACGTGCACGGAAAATAAACGTGCTGCGAATGCGCGCCGTATTGGTAGATGATTTCGCCGGCGGGCATGTCGACGCGCTCCAGGTGCGGCAGCAGCGCTTCCAGCTCTTCGGTCGGCAGCCCGGCGAGCAAGTGGTTAGACAGCGGGCTTGGAAGCTCACCGCCCTTCGCGTCACGTGCCAGCGAGTTGCGAACGACCGCGTACGGATACCGCGAGTACCGATCCGGGTTCGAGATGCTTGTGGGAATGTTCGTGTCCATTTTAGTCCTTGCGCTTTCGATTCCTCAGGGAAACGACCTGGTGATCCATTCAACCGCCGCTCGCGAGGCACATAAAACGAAGGTGCCTTCGCGGCTTCCTGGCGGGCGATCATCCAGGTCCTCGCGTACCGCTTTCGATACACCGCCACTTTGCAGCCTTCAAAGCGCGCTCACGATAGGACGTGCTGACCCAGCCCCTGTCAGTCCTCCGCGCGGGGGCTAGTCGGAGGGCTCCTACTGTGCGGATGCGTACACAGCGCGGTTCGACAGCGGGCGACGGAAACGCTCACGTCGGCGCAGTCCGACGTCGAAGGGGGCCTAACACGTCTATCCCGAATGGCGTGGTCACCTTAGATTGCAGACTCGAGATTTCGAATCTGCGTCAAGGAGTACAAGCCATGCTGGAAGAACCAAGACCGCCATTTCCCGAACAGCATCAGGATGCCCCGGGCCTCGAATCGAGGCTCGAGCCGCGACCGCAGTTCGAGGCGCCGGATTACAAGCCGGCGGGCAAGCTGCGCGGCAAGGTCGCGTTGATCACCGGCGGCGACTCGGGGATCGGTCGTGCCGTTGCACTGCTCTACGCGCGCGAAGGCGCCGACGTTGCCATCAACTACCTCGAGGAAGAGCAAAGCGATGCGGACGAAACGCGCGCCCGGATCCGCGCACTGAAGCGCCGCTGCCTGCTTCTACCCGGCGATCTCACGCGCGACCACGTGTGCGACCAACTGGTCGAATCGACGATCCGAGAGTACGGGAAGCTCGACATCCTGGTATCGAACGCCGCACACCAGACACGCAAGGACAGCATCGAAGACGTGACCGATGCCGAGCTCGACCGTACGTTCAAGACCAATGTCTACGCCTATTTCAAGCTCACGCGTGCGGCGTTGAAGCATATGAAGCGCGGTTCGGCGATCATCGCGACGAGCTCGGAGACCGCGATCTTCGGCTCGGCCAAGCTGCCCGACTATTCGTCGACCAAGGGCGCGATCAACGCACTGACGAAAACGCTTGCGCAGAGCCTCATCGAAAAGGGCATTCGCGTGAACGCGGTGGCGCCCGGGCCGGTGTGGACGCCGCTCAATCCGAGCGACGCAGGACTGCCACCCGACAAGGTCGCCGTGTTCGGCAAGTCGAATCCCATGGGACGCCCCGCGCAGCCCGAGGAGATCGCACCGGCTTATGTGTTCCTGGCATCGGAAGCCGATTCCTCGTACATCACCGGCATCGTGCTGCCCGTGATGGGCGGCGAAACGACGGGCGGCTGAAGGACGCTGGCGCGACCAACTCGTACCCTCGGCTGGCACCCTCGGCTCGCACCCTCGGCTCGTTTCAGCCCGCGCTATTGGCTCGCGCTCAGCTCGCCATCAGCGGTGCCGCAGCGACGATCGCCGCAAGCTTGACGGGGTCGACCGGCTTCACCATGTGATGGTCGAAGCCGGCGTCCTTCGACTTCTTCCGGTCTTCCGATTGACCGTAGCCCGTAAGCGCGATCAGCGTGGCGTCGCGTGTCGATGGAAGCGCGCGCAGCGACCGCGCAAGGTCGAATCCATTCATCAGCGGCAGCCCGAGGTCGAGCAACGCGATGTCGGGCGCGAATGATTCCACCATCGCGAGCGCGCTCGCGCCTTCATGCACCGCGCGCACATCGTGTCCATCGAGCTCGAGGAGTGTCTTCAGGCTCTCGGCCGAATCGACGTTGTCTTCGACGATCAGCACGCGTCGGCTGCGCGCCGAGGTCGCCGCTTCCGCTGCCGGCTTCCGCTCGGGCGACTTGACTGTCGCTGCTGCGACGTCGGCGATCGGCAGGCGCACGATGAACTCGCTGCCTGCACCCAGTCCGGCACTCTTTGCTTCGACCGTTCCGCCATGCAGCTCGACCATCGTCCGCACCAGCGACAGCCCGATGCCGAGGCCGCCCTGGGCGCGATCCAGCGACTGCTCGGCCTGCGTGAAGAGATCGAAGATCCGGGGCAGCAACTCGCCGGCGATTCCGACACCGTTGTCCGTTACGCGCACGACGGCCCGATCGCCTTCGCGCATCGCGTGAACGCCGATCCTGCCGCCCTCTTCCGTGTACTTGGCCGCGTTGTCGAGGAGATTCCCGACGATCTGCGCGATCCGCGTGGCATCGCCCATCACCATCAATCCGCGCGCGCTTTCGACATCCACTGTCAACGAGTGTCCCTTGGCCTCGACGAACGGCTGCGCCAGCTCGATGCCGTCGGAGACGACCTGCGACAGCTCGACGGGCTCGCGTCGCAGCAGCACCTTGCCTTGCGTGACGCGCGAAACGTCCAGCAGGTCATCGACCAGCCGCGCGAGATGCCGCACCTGGCGGCCGATCATGTCGCCGGTGCTGCGCAGCTGCGGATCCTGCGGTGCGCGAATGCGCAGGATCTGCACCGCGTTGCGGATGGGCGCCAGCGGGTTCCGGAGCTCGTGCGCGAGCATCGCGAGGAATTCGTCCTTTCGACGGTCGGCCATCCGGAGCGCTTCCTCCGCGCCCTTGCGCAGGCTCATGTCCTGCATCGTGCCGTCGAAGCGCACGGGCTCGCCGCTCGCATCGCGATACGTGCGGCCGGTTGCGCGGATCCAGCGGTCACGACCGCGCGGCGACAACACCCTGAACTCGATGTCGCAGCGCTCGCCACGCTCGATGCAATCGAGTATCGCGCGCCGGGTGCTCTCGCGGTCGTCGGGATGAATGCGCGACTCGAACACGTCGAAGTCAACGTCGGCATCGAGCGGCAGCCAGAAGAGGCTCTTGCAGCGATCGTTCCACGACATCGCGCGCGATGGAAGCGAGTAGTGGAAAGTACCGAGCTCCGACGCGTCGACCGCGAGCTCCAGCCGCTCGCGCAATTCGCGCGCCGATTGCTCGGCCTGCCTGATCGCGTCAAACTGGTCGCGAATCTGGTACTGGCGCTCGCGGCCGCGAAGCGCCGACTGGATTGCCGACAGCACGGATCGCATCGGTGCCGGACGCTCCAGCAGCGTCACGTTGTTGAGCGCCGACAGCAGCGGCTGTGCGGAATGCGCCGATCCCGACATCAGGATCACGATCGGCGGCTCCGACCATTGCGGCTGGCGCCTCAGCACAGCGATGAGCTCGTTGATGCCTGCCTGGGTCAGGGCTTCGCTGGTCAGCAGGATTGCCCCGACGTCCTGCTCCATCTCCCGCGTCAGCTGCAGCAGCGAGTCGCACGCGACGCCTTCGAGTCGAGCCGATGAGAGCAACGACGCGGTGACCGTCCGGTCTTTCAACGTCGGCGCGACGAACAGCACTCGGTGGCCGCGATCGACAGCCGCGAGCGATGCGCCATCGCGGCTCATCCGGCCGATCTGCCCGATCTCTCCGCGAGCGCCGCGGGTCGCGAGATCAGGCGCGCGCGCGGCCGAGCGTCTGTTGTGCATCATCGCTGCTCACGCGCTCGGCCGGAGACCCGGTGAGAACGCCCCGGAAGTTGGCAAGCGGCTCGGAAAGGTGAATACCCTCACCGTCGAAATGCATCTCGCGAATGCTGGTTTCGTGCGGGCCGCTCCGCTTCTTGACGACGGAGATCGCTTTCAGCACATTCCCCGCTACTTCGAAATGGCGCAGCAGCACCACCGAATCGGCAAGATAGCTGGCGTCGACCGGCGTCGAGATGGTGCTCTCGAACACTCCGTGCTGCGCGATGACCATCAGCGTAGTCACGCCCTGGTGCCCGAGGTAACTCAAGAGCTCGTGCAGCTGCGCCGTGAGGAAACGCTCGTCCGGCATCGCATGGCAATAGCCGTTCAGGCTGTCGATGATCACGACGCGCGCGTTGTCGACCTCGACTGCATTGCGCACCATGGATCCGAACTCGCCGGGTGACAGCTCGGCCGGATCCGTCTCGTGGATCCTGATCTCGCCCGGTCCGCCGCCTTCGCGAAGCTTGATGCCGAGCCCGCTCGTTCGCGCATGCAGCGTTGCCCTGCTTTCATCGAACGCAAAGATGACTGCGTGATCGCCGCGATCGGCGGCGGCGACTGCATACTGAACGGCGATCGTCGACTTGCCGGCACCCGCCGGCCCGAGCAGCAGCGTGCTGCTGCCACGATCCAGGCCGCCGCCCAACAGCCGGTCGAGCGCCGTTACACCACTCTTGATCGACTCGCGGATGAAATCGACGCGGTGCTCGGATGCAATCAGGCGTGGAAATACGGTAACGCCCCCGCGCCTGATCGTGTAGTCGTGATAGCCGCCGCGGAAGTCGCTGCTGCGGAATTTCTTCACGCGAAGGCGGAAACGCGATGCGCCGTACGACGGGGCCAGCTGCTCGAGCGAAATCACGCCGTGCGCAATGCTGTGCAACTGGAGGTCGGAGCCTTCGGCGGTGCCATCGTCGACCAGGATCACCGTGCATCGACGGCCGGCGAAGAATTGCTTGAGCGCAAGCACCTGCCGCCGATAACGGAGCGAGTTCTGCGCGAGGAGGCGCATCTCCGACAACGAATCGAACACCACACACTGTGGATTGACCTGCCTGACCGCGTCGAGGACTTTCTGTGTCGATTCGCCGAGCTCGACTTCGGCCGGCGAGTACATGGTGACCAGCGTGTCGCTGTTGAACTCGTTGCCTTCCTCGGGTATGACCTCGAGCACGTCGATGCCATCGAGCGACCAGCCGTGCGAATGGGCTCCGGCCTCGAGCTCCTCGCGCGATTCGGACAGTGTCACGTACAGGCACTTCTCGCCGCGCTTGACGGCTGCAAGCAGGAACTGCAGCGAAAACGTGGTCTTCCCGGAGCCTGGATGACCGTCGACGAGATACAGGCGATGCGACAACAGCCCGCCTTTCAGGACATCGTCGAGTCCTTCCACTCCGGAGCTTGTGCGCGATAACGAGTAGACATCTTCGATTGGATTTTTCAAGTTTGTCGTTTTGTCTGTGAGCGAAGGACAACCGGGTCCCGTCGTGTTAAGTTTCGCCTGCAATCGGGGAGCCCGTCATTCTCCAGCAGTGCATTCCCCTTCGGAATAGGATGTTTCCTACAAGTACCGGGCCCTATGGCGCGTCCGCGCGTAAGTCGACGCGCATCAACCGCATCCTGGCGATCGGCCTCGCGCTGATCGTGATTCCCCCGCTCGCCCTGCTCGCGCTCCAGTCGTACGTCGTGATCGGCAATGCGCCGGAACTGCGCCGTAATCGCGAGCTCGTAGTGCAAACGTTCGATTTCATCGCCACTGCGCAGTCGCTGCAGCGCGCGGTACAGGATTCCGAACGCGGTCAGCGCGGCTATCTGCTGACCGGTGACCCGATGTATCTCGCGCCGTACACGCGAAGCCTCGACGAGATTCCGTCGCTGGTCGGCCGGTTGCAACAGTTCGGTGGCGGAAACGACGAGCTCCGGGCCCGGATCGCGCGCATCGAGGCCGACACGCAGCTCAAGCTTGCGGAGCTGAAAAAATCCATCGATGCGTACCTCACCGGCGGTCAATCGGCCGCGCTGGAAGTCATCCGCTCGAATGTCGGGCGTGATGCAATGGAGCGGATCACCGCGGCGATCGACGGCGCCGTCGCCAGCCAGAACTTCCTGCTGACCGACCAGCTCGAGCGTGCCGCGGAGGACGAGCGCCGGACCTCGCGTGTTGCCCTCCTGGGCGGCGGCCTCGCGCTCATCAGCATCGTCATCGGGGCACTCGTCGGCGTCCTCTCGCTGCGACGCATCCTGTCTGCCGATGCCGCGCAGCATGCGAGCGAGGAACGGCTGCGCCTGCTGGTCGAGAACGTCGTCGACTACGCGATCTTCATGCTCGACACCGACGGCAACGTCACGACCTGGAATGCCGGCGCCCAGCGGATCAAGGGCTATCGCGCCGACGAGATCATCGGCCGGCACTTCTCGACCTTCTATACGCCCGAAGACCAGGCAGCCGATCGTCCGGCGCGCGCGCTTGCCACCGCCCGCGAGGGCCGATATGTCGAGGAAGGCATCCGCGTTCGCAAGAACGGTGAGCGCTTCATGGCCAGCGTCACGCTGAACCCCCTGCGCGATGCCGACGGCAAGCTGATCGGGTTCGCCAAGGTGACGCGCGACATCAGCGAGCGCGTCGCACAGCAAAACGCGCTCGACAAGGCGCGCGCCGAGCTGGTCCAGTCCCAGAAGATGGAAGCGCTCGGCCAGTTGTCCGGGGGCATCGCGCACGATTTCAACAACGTGCTGCACGTGATCAACAACGCGATCGAGCTGCTCCACCGCCGGCAGCCGCCGGTCGAAGCGGATGTCGCGCGCTATCTCGACATGATCCGTCGCAATGCCGACCGGGCGGCCGGGCTCACGCAAAGGCTCCTCGCGTTCTCGCGCAGGCAGGCGCTCGATCCACGTCCGATCGATCCCAATGCGCTGTTGACAGGTATGGTCGAGTTGCTGCGACAGACGCTGGGCCAGGGCGTGACGATCAAGACTTCGCTCGCGCCGGACGCGTGGGTGATTCTTGCTGATCCCAACGAGCTCGAGACCGCGATCATCAATCTTGCGGTCAACAGCCGCGACGCAATGCGCGAGAAGTCTGGCGGCGGCACGTTGACGATCACGACGGCCAATCTGGTCATCGACGCCGCGTATTCGCAGATGCATCCGGGCGTGCACGCGGGCGAATATGTGCGCATCGAAGTCAGGGACACCGGCGAAGGGATGACCGACGAGGTGAAGCGGAAGGCGTTCGACCCGTTCTTCACGACCAAGAAGGAAGGCGAAGGGACCGGGCTCGGACTGTCGCAGGTGTTCGGGTTCGTCAATCAATCGGGCGGGCACGTCACAGTGGATAGCGAACCCGGTATCGGAACGACCGTCAGCCTTTATCTCCCGCACATGCCTGAGCGCGCGCGAGATGACGGTTGAGCGGCCGTCGCACCCGCGACCTCAACGCGACATCACCACAGCACCCACACTGTTCACGTCACGCCAGACCCTGGCGTCTGCGCTCCCGCTCGCACGGCGCGCCTGCGTCATCGATGCGTCGAGGTCAGTGCGGCGCGAAGCGTTCGAGCGCTTCGAGGGCGAGATCGATCGATTCATGCAGCGCGCCGCCCAGAGCCTGGTGCAGATAGGTGTTGAGCGAATCGCGCGACTCCGTCAATAGGGGATAGCCTTCCATCGAAATCGAATCGACGCCCGACTCGTAACGCGAGCCGTTCCGTCGACCGGAAGGACGCTTTCCGCGTCCGATTGCCGGACGATGCCGGGCCCGGCCGTCGCGATCGGCCGCCAGCAGGCGAATTGCTCGCCGCCGTGTGTCCGCACTTCCGCGATGGGTTGCAATGGCGCGGTCAGCTGTGAACTTTTTCGGCGCGATAGCTGCGTCTCCATTCGATTTCGATCAGCCGCGCATCCCCTGGATTGCGCGTGACGACGCTGAGCAGCACTGAGCCCGTGCGGAGCGCAGCTTCATATTCGGCGACGCGCTGGTACGACACGCCGCTGCCCGACAGGATCTCGGCCAGCGTCGCGGTCGCGTTCTCGCCCGGCGTCGTGTAGATCGCCACATCGAGCGTAGCGGGACACTGGCGCGGACGATGCGAGAACACCGCGGATGCGCGTGGCGGCAAATGCGGCATTCCCGCGGCCAGAGACACTGCGCGATCGCCATAGTCGGAGAAGTAGCGGGAGCACGTCTCCTCCGACACCATGAGCTTGATCGCATCTTCGCGATAGCCTCGATCCGCCAGTGCACGACACGCGAGCTCGGCGCTCGCGCGGTCGGCAAAGAGACCAATGACGTGCTGCCGTGACGGACGAGCGGCATTGCCCGGCACAACACCCGCAGCGGTTGCTCCCGATACGGTCGTGGCGGCCGGCGAAACCGGAGGCGCCGACGAAGGAGCAGCGCCATTGCTGCCGCGAGCAGTGCCATTGCTGCCGGCGCTGCCGTGCACATGGCCGTCGAGGATCGGCTCGTTGTCGTCGTTGCGCGTGCGCCGCAGGTTCGGGGCCGAGGACGGTGCCGTGGACGCCTCATCATGCGGCCCGGCGCCGGTTGCGTGCGCACCCTGGCCCCCGGTGCGGCGACGTCCTCTTCGCCACGGATTCGGTGCTATCGGCTTCGGCACCCGCTCCGCTTTTTGTGGCTTTGCGCGAACGCGTTTCATGACTTCGCACACTACGCAAAACATGCGCGCATCTCTGTGCTACCGGACACACACGTCATCGACGATCCTGGCGGTGCAACCTTCGAGCACGAGGTGATGCTCCTACAGGCGAATCGGACGAGCCGTCTTATGCGCGAACCGACGTCGCGGCTATCCTGCACTTCGATATCCAACCCCGACATGCAAGGAACATTCGATGACCCTCGATTCCGCTTCCATCGGCGCTGCTGCAGAGACGCTGCTGCGAGCGATCCGAACCCCCGTCGACAGCAGTACACAGCGGACGCGTGCGGCGACCGCTGCGAAGCGCGCTGCATCCGGCGTGTCGGGCGCGAAAGGAATGAAGGCCGTGAGCGCCGGCGCTGCACGCGGAGCGGAAGATTTCGCACGCTGGATGGCGCGCGCCGCGGGACTGCGTTACGTGACGGATGCCAGCCCCGGGTGGACCCGACGCCGCAGCGGAAAGCGATTCGCGTATTTCGATGCCGATGGCCGGCGCATCCGCGATGCGCAGCAGGTAAAGCGTGTCGACTCGCTGGCGATTCCGCCGGCCTACCGCGACGTGTGGATCTGTCCGGATCCGAAAGGCCACATCCAGGCGACGGCGCGCGACGACCGCGGCCGGAAGCAGTATCGGTATCACGCGAAGTGGCAGGAAGTGAGCGCGACGATCAAGTTCGAGAGAATGATCGCGTTCGGAGACAGGCTGTCGCGCATCCGCAGGATCGTGTCGCGTCAATTGCGTCAGCCGGGAATGAGTCGCGACAAGGTGTTGGCCGCGGTCGTCCAGCTGCTCGACCTGACGCTGATCCGCGTCGGCAACGACGAATACGCGAAGCAGAATCGCTCATATGGGTTGACTACGCTGCAGACGCGTCATGTGCAGGTGAACGGCACGAAGATGACGTTCGGCTTTCGCGGCAAGAGCGGCATCGAACACCGGATCTCGCTGCAGCACAAGGCGCTTGCCGCGTTCATTCGCAGTTGCCTCGAGATGCCCGGCCGTGAGCTTTTCCAGTACGTGGACGACAACGGCAGGCGGCGAGCAGTGACCTCTGTCGACGTCAATGCCTACCTGCAGTCGATCGGCGATCCGTCGATCAGCGCCAAGGACTTTCGTACGTGGGGTGCAAGTGCGATGGCGCTCGGCGACCTGCGCGAGCGCACGTTCTCGTCTACGACCGAGGGCAAGCGTGCGACGCGCGAAATGTTCAAGGCGGTTGCCGAGCGGCTCGGAAACACGGCGGCCGTATGCAGGAAGTCATACATCCATCCGCACGTCGTCGACTGCTTCCTGGGCGAACGTCTGGCGACGATCGAGGTAATCCCGAAGCGCGGACTCAATGCACACGAAGCGGCGTTCCTGTCGCTTCTCAAGGCTGCAGAGCATTCGGAGAAAGCCCAGGGGCCGCGCAACCGCAGTCGGGTTACGCTGCACTGAGGAGCGACGCGCCGGACGATTGAACGGTTGAACGAAACCGTTCGGTCGTCAGATGAATCAGCGCGACGTCGTCCTGATCATGTCGATCCGTTCCCATGCGGCGCGCGCGGCCTGGCGATTGTCTTCCCAGCTGCTGCCCATCCCGGCACTCATCCGCTCGTAGTCGGCGCGGAGCTCATGCTCTGCATCGTCGAACGTGCGATCGGAATAGCGCGCACGCCCTTCCCAGCCAGTGCGATAGGCCGGCGCGTAGACGTCGTATGCGGTGCCCGCGCGGTAGTACGGCTCGCTCTTGTATGCGTCGCGCCAGTAGGCCTCCTCGAGCGTCGGGTTGACGGCTTCGGCCACGCCCTTGCCTGCCAGCCCGCCGGCGACCGCGCCGATCGTTGCGCCGACAATGGCTCCGACCGGCCCGACTGCCATTCCGATCGCCGCGCCCGCGACGCCGCCGGTTGCGGCACCGGCGGTGGTTCCGAGCGGATGCGATCCGGGCTCACCGGTGATCGGATCCCGATGACCGTCACGATGCGTGCCGGAACTCAGCGTGCGATTGCGATTCTCGTCCATCATGCGCTCCTCGGATGGTGATGGCTTCACATTAGTCGGACGCGATGTGCATGTCTGTGCGGCCTTTTACGTGATCGATTCCGATTCGCCTACCATTCGAGCGCGTGCGCGTTCGAACGGACGCGTTCGTCATGGTCCCTTTAAAAGAGCATCCGGAGACAACAAGCGATGGCCGATACCGACCCACTGAAGCGTTACAAATCGATGCGAGATTTCGGCGTGACGCCGGAGCCGGAAGGCGTCGTCGCGCCGAGCCAGTCGAAGCTTTCGTTCGTCATCCAGAAGCACGCGGCCACGCGCCTCCATTACGACTTCCGGCTCGAGCTCGATGGGACACTGAAGAGCTGGGCAGTGCCGAAGGGACCGAGCTTCGATCCCGCGGACAAGCGGATGGCGGTGCATGTCGAGGATCATCCGTTGTCGTACGGCAACTTCGAAGGCGTGATCCCGCCGAAGCAATACGGCGCCGGCACGGTGATCGTCTGGGACCGCGGATGGTGGGAGCCCGTCGGCGATCCGCACGAGGGTTACGCGAAGGGCAAGCTCAAGTTCAGGATGCACGGCGAAAAACTGCGCGGCGGATGGACGCTGGTCCGGATGCACGGTCGCGCCAACGATCGACAGGAGCCGTGGCTGCTGATCAAGGAACGCGACGACACTGCACGGCCCGCATCGGAGTTCAACGTCGTCGAGGCAATGCCCGACAGTGTCCTTTCCGGCCGATCGGTCACCGAGGCGGATGGACCGCGTTCGCTGCGCGGCGGCACGCCCGGACCGGCGGCAAAGAAGGCATCGAAGGCCACGCGGGCCGCGCCAAGGCGCAGCGAGGATGACGACCCCGAGCCTGCACGAGCGAGCGTCGAATATCTACCACCGAACACCGACAGCAATCCGAAGCATTCGAGCGGGCTGGTCGCGCTATCCGGCTCCAGGCGATCCCCTCTGCCGGCGACGCTGACGCCGCAACTCGCGACACTCGTCGACAACCCGCCGCCGGCGGGCGAGTGGACGTACGAGATCAAGTACGACGGCTATCGCATCCTGGCGCGCATCGATCGCGACGACGTGCGCCTGGTGACGCGCAACGGCAACGACTGGACGTCGAAGCTGACGCGGCTCGCGGCTGCGATCAAGGCGATGCGCTTGCCACCTTCGTGGCTCGACGGCGAGATCGTCGTCCTCGACGCCAAGGGTGTGCCGAATTTCGGCCTGTTGCAGAACGCGTTCGACGATTCGAGCACCGATCGCATCGTGTACTACGTGTTCGACGTTCCCTATCACGCAAGCCTCGACCTGACGCAGGTGCCGCTCCATCAGCGACGCGCGCTGCTGAAGGCGCTGGTCGAGGGCGCGTCGTCGCCCAAGGTGCGCTACAGCGAGAGCTTCGACGCGCCGGGCACCGAGGTGCTTGCGAAGGCCTGTCGACTCGGGCTCGAGGGAATCATCGGCAAGCGAATCGATTCCGCATATGTGTTCCGGCGCAGCCCGAACTGGGTGAAGGTGAAGTGCAATCAGCGGCAGGAGTTCGTGATCGTCGGCTTCACCGAGCCGAAGGGATCGCGCAAGGGCATCGGCGCGCTGCTCCTCGGTGTGCACGATGCAGAGGGCAACCTGCGTTACTCGGGCAAGGTCGGCACCGGCTTCGACAGCGACACGCTGATCGAATTGCAGAAGCTGCTCGAGCCGCTCGAAATCGCGCAGACCGCGCTCGTCGACAAGCCGAAGGAAGCCCGCGGGCACTGGGTGGAACCGTCGAAGGTCGCCGAGGTTTCGTTCGGCGAATGGACGAAGGACGGCATCGTCCGCCACCCTGTGTTCCACGGCTTGCGCACGGACAAGCCCGCCTCGGCGATCGTCCGCGAGTCGCCGAAGCATGTCGAAGATGTCGCGACGGGGACCGAGACAGCGAAGGTAACGAAGACGACAAAGACGACTCCGACGACGGAGACGGCCAGGACCGCGAAGTCGGCGAAAGCGTCGAGTCGATCGATGGAGGAAGCAATGAGCACACGCACGGGCGTCGCCGCATCGAAAAAAGCATCAGCGACGAAGCCATCAGCGAGGAAGGCACCGGAAACGAAGGCACCGGCGACGAAGGCTTCGGCGGCGAAGGCGTCGTCGAACACGAAAGCGTCGTCGGCGAGCAGTACACACGCCGATGACGCGGCGGACGCGACCTACTCGCGCACAGATCTCCATCCTTCGCTGAAAGATGCGCGCATCACCAATCCGCAGCGCGTCATCGATCCCTCGAGCGGCTATACCAAGCTCGACCTCGTAAACTACTACGCGCACGCCGCACCGCATATCCTGCCGCACCTCGCGCGCAGGCCGGTGTCGCTGGTGCGCGCGCCGGCCGGAATCGAGAAACAGCTTTTCTTCCAGAAGCACAGCGACACGCTGAAGATCCCCGGCCTGCGCGAGCTCGACCAGTCGATCGATCCCGATCATCCGCCGTACATCGAGGTGCCGAGCCCGCTGGCGCTGGTTGGGGCCGCGCAGATGAACGTGATCGAATTCCACACGTGGAACTCGACGACGCGCGCGATCCACGAGCCCGATCGCATTCTCTTCGACCTCGATCCGGGCGAAGGGCTGGAGTGGCCGATGATGATCGAGGCGGCGGAGCTCGTCCGCGGTTTCCTGAAGGAGCTTGGCCTCGCGAGCTGGTTGAAGACATCGGGCGGCAAGGGCCTGCACGTCGCCGTGCCGATCGTTCCGCGCGACGATTACGACACGGTGAAGGATTTCTCGCGACGCGTCGTCGAGCACATCGCGCGCATCGTCCCGTCACGCTTCGTCGCGAAGAGCGGCGCGTCGAATCGCGTCGGCAAGATCTTCATCGATTACCTGCGCAACGGCTTCGGTGCGACGACTGCGGCTGCGTGGTCGGCGCGTGCTCGCAAGGGCCTCGGCGTCTCGGTGCCCGTCGACTGGTCAGAGTTGCGATCGCTGGAGTCGGGATCGCAATGGACGATCGTCAATGCGCACGAACGGTTCGAAGCGGGCTTTCCAGCACATTGGGATCCTAAGCTTAGAATTCCACGTGGACAAGTTGTCG